>Ga0068860_100000300_pt1 | contig 68717 bp, 64 predicted proteins | sample KBSSwiS32_FD_66597 | JGI IMG/M metagenome (GOLD analysis project Ga0068860, IMG submission 66597) | Switchgrass rhizosphere microbial communities from Kellogg Biological Station, Michigan, USA - KBS Switchgrass S3-2 | ecosystem: Host-associated > Plants > Roots > Rhizosphere > Soil ... | reverse complement strand
GACGCCCTCGCGCTCATTGGCGTGCCGGTGCTCGCCATCGTCGCCACCGACGAGACCGGGCCTGTGTGGTTCGCGATGGAGCTGGTCGCGGGCGAGTCGCTGGAGCCGGTGCTGGACGACCCGGAGGTCCGGCCGAACCTGGCCGCCGCGCGGATGCTGCGGGCCGCGTAGACGCTGCCGGCCCTCCACGACGTGCCCCTCGACAAGGTCCCCGTCGACCCTGGGCAGTCAGAGCCGCTCTCCCCCCTCGACGAGCTCGACCGCTGGGCGCGCACCATGGCCGCGGTGCCTCCCAACCTGGTCCCGGACGCCGACCGGTTGCGCCAACGGCTGGCGGCCTCGGTGCCGGCGGCCCTCGCCCCCACGCTGGTGCACGGCGACTACCGGCTCGGCAACCTGATCTGCAGCGGCACCGAGCCGGTCGCGCTCATCGACTGGGAGATCTGGAGCGTGGGCGACCCGCGGGTCGAGCTGGGCTGGTTCCTGGTCTTCGCCGACGGCACCAACTTCCCCGGCGTCGGTCGCGAGGTGCCGGGGCTCCCGAGCGCCGAGGAGCTCGTGACGGCGTACGCCCTTGACGGCCGGCCCGTCGACGATCTTGCGTGGTTCGACGCCCTGGGCCGCTACAAGATGGCCGCGATCATGGGCCACAACCTGCGCCGCCATCTCGAGGGCCGCCACCACGACCCCGACCAGGAGCGGCTGCCGGACACGATCCGCAGGCTCATCGACACCGGGCTGGAGAAGACCAGTGGACTTTGAACCGACCGCTCGGACGCGCGAGCTAGAGGCGTGCCTGCAGACCTTCATGGACGAGCACGTCTACCCCGCCGAGGCGGTCTACGACGCGGAGGTGGCTGCGGCCGACAACCCGCACGAGCAGCCGCAGGTGATGCGCGACCTGCAGGCGAAGGCGCGCGAGCTTGGCTTGTGGAACCTGTTCATGACCCACGGCTCGTGGGGCGCCGGGCTGACCAACCTCGAGTACGCGCCGCTGATGGGCCTGGCCGGGCGCTCGATCATCGGGCCGGAGGCGCTGAACTGCTCGGCCCCCGACACCGGCAACATGGAGATCCTGGCGATGTACGGCACGCCGGAGCAGCAGGAGCAGTGGCTGCGCCCGCTGCTGGAGTGCCGGATCCGGTCGGCGTTCGCGATGACCGAGCCGGCCGTGGCCAGCTCGGACGCCCGCAACATCACCGCGACCATCCGTCGCGAGGGCGACGACTACGTCCTCAACGGCCGCAAGTGGTACACCTCCGGCGTCCTCGACCCGGACTGCAAGCTGATCATCTTCATGGGCAAGTCCGACCCCGACGGGCCGACCTACCGCCAGCAGAGCATGATCCTGGTGCCCGCCGACGCGCCCGGCATCGAGGTGCTGCGCGACCTGACGATGTTCGGCTACCAGGACCGGCTCGGCCACGGCGAGGTGCAGTTCACCGACGTCCGGGTGCCGGCCACCAACATGCTCGGCGCCGAGGGCGACGGCTTCGCGATCGCGCAGGGCCGGCTCGGCCCCGGCCGGATGCACTACGCGATGCGGGCCATCGGCTTCGCCGAGCGCGCGATGTCGCTGATGTGCCGACGCGCGGTCGACCGCGAGGCGTTCGGCGGGCCGCTCGCCGACCAGGGCGTGGTGCGGGAGTGGATCGCCCGGAGCCGGGTCGAGATCGACCAGGCCCGGCTGCTGACCCTCCACGCGTCGTGGCTGATGGACACCAAGGGCAACGCCGCCGCGCGCTCCGAGGTCGCTGCGATCAAGGTCGTCGCCATGGAGGTCGCCCACAACGTCGTGAACCGCGCCGTGCAGACGTTCGGCGCCGCCGGGGTCAGCGAGGACACCGTGCTGGCGAGGCTGTTCGCGATCACCCGCGCGCTGCAGATCGCCGACGGACCCAACGAGGTGCACCTGCGCACCATCGGCAACCTCGAGCTCGCGGGCTACCGGTCATGAGCGACCTGGCCGGGCGCGTCGCGCTCGTCACCGGTGCAACCCGTGGGCTCGGCTACGCCATCGCGCTCGGGCTGGCGCAGGCCGGCGCCACCGTGGTGGTCTCCAGCCGCAAGGCCGACGCGTGCGAGGCGGCAGCGGAGGCGATCACGAAGGCAACCGGGGTCGCGGCCGTGCCGCTGGCCTTGCACGTGGGTCACTGGGACAGCATCGAGCCCGCGATCGAGCGTGTGTACGCCGACCTGGGGCGCCTCGACGTCCTGGTCAACAACGCCGGCATCGCGCCCCTCTCGCCCTCGCTCGAGGACGTCTCGGAGGGGCTCTTCGACAAGACCATCGAGGTCAACCTCAAGGGCCCGTTCCGGCTGATGGCGGTGGCCGGCGCCCGGATGGCGGCGGCCGGTGGCGGCTCGATCATCAACATCTCCAGCATCGGTGCGGTCCGGCCGAGCCCGCCGGAGGCGATGTACGCCGCGTCGAAGAGCGGCCTCAACGCGCTGACCATGGCCTTCGCGCAGGAGTACGCGCCGCACGTGCGGGTCAACTGCGTGATGCCCGGCGCGTTCGCGACCGACATGGCCGACGGTTGGGACGAGGAGTTCGTCGGCAAGGTCGTCGACCGCCTCCCGGCCGGCCGGCTGGGCCGTCCCGACGAGGTGGTCGGGATGGTCCTGCACCTGGCCGGTGACTCCTCGGGCTACACGACCGGTGCGGTCATTCCCGTGGACGGCGGCCGGACGGCGGTCTACTGATGGGCACCGACCTGTTCGACCTGACCGGCAAGGTCGCGGTCGTGACCGGTGCCTCGTCGGGGCTCGGCGAGGGCTTCGCCCGCACCCTGGCCGAGGCCGGCGCCACGGTGGTCGCCGCAGCGCGACGGCTGGACCGGCTGGAGGTGCTCGCCAAGGAGGTCGACGGACTGGTGCCGGTGCGCTGCGACGTCACGTCCGCCGAGGACCGGGCGCACCTGGTCGAGGCGGCCGCCGGCATCACCGGCGCTGTCGACGTCCTGGTCAACAACGCCGGCATGCCCGGCGTACCGAACGCCGAGGACGAGACCGTCGCGGGCTTCGCCGCCCTGCTCGACCTCAACCTCGCAGCCGGCTTCCACCTCGCGACCGCGGTCGCGGCCACGGTGGCCGACGGCGGCTCGCTGTCGATCGTCAACGTCTCGTCCGTGATCGGCCTGGTCTCGACCGCGCCCATCGGCGGCGCGGCCTACGCCGCGTCCAAGGCGGGGGTCATCGGCCTGACCCGCGAGCTGGCCGGGCAGTGGGGCCGGCGCGGCATCCGCGTCAACGCGATCGTGCCGGGCTGGTTCGACACCGAGATGACCGAGGGGCTCTTCACCAACGAGAGGTCCGCAGGCTGGGTGCGGCGCAACACGATGCTGGGCCGGGGTGGTGAGCCGGGGGAGGTCGACGGCGCGCTGCTGTTCCTCGCCTCGGCCGCGTCCAGCTATGTGACCGGTCAGGCGCTGGTCGTCGACGGCGGCTGGACCGCGCGGTAGACACTGACTGACGAGCAGGAGGACACGAAACATGCAGCTGCTGGCCCGGGAGTTCGCCGAGCGTGCCGAGCGCACGCCCGGTGACGTGGCCGTCATCGACGCGCTCGGCACCCACACCGTGGGCGAGGTGATGGCCGCCGCCCGCGAGCTCGCGGGCGCCCTCGAGGAGTCGCTCGGCGGCTCGCCGACGGTGCTGGTGCAGGCCGACAACACCTGGCGGACCCTCGCGACGGCGCTCGCCGTGGGGCTGCGCGGCGGGATGGTCGCGGTCCTCAGCAGCCACGCCGTGGCCTCCGAGGTCGAGCTCGCGATGGAGGACATCGAGCCCGACGCCGTGGTCGCCTCCGACGAGGTGCTGGCGCACTGGGTGGTGTCGAGCACCTCGTTCCCCGACAAGCGCGCCGTGCTCGACGGCTGGGCCCTGGTCGCCTCTGGGCGGCCCGCCAGCGACGTCGCCCGCTGGTCGGGTGGCGTGGCGGTCGCGATGACCTCCGGGTCCACCGGCCGACCCAAGTGCGTGGTGCAGTCCGAGGAGGCACTGCGCTACGCCGACCGCTCCACGATTGAGGCGATCGGGCTCGAGCCGGGCGACGCGATCGGCGCCTTCGTGCCGCTGTCGTCGGTGGCGGCCTTCTGCTTCGGCATGTATCTGCCCGCGATGCTCGGTGGCCCGATGGTCTGTATCGAGAGCTGGCAGCCGGATGCGGCGCTCGAGGCGATGGCCGAGCACCAGGTCCGCTGGACGATGCTGGTGCCGACGATGGCGCTCCAGCTCTCGATCCGGCCCTCGGCGCCGGGGCGGCTCTCGGGCCTCAAGGCGATGACCGTGGGTGGTGGCCCGATGGACGCCGGCGCGCTCGGTCGCGCCGAGGACACGCTCGGGACGAAGCTGATCCGGGTCTTCGGCATGTCGGAGTGCCTCGGCCACACCACCACGCGCCCCGACGAGGACGCCGAGACCCGGCTCGCGTGCGACGGCCGGCCGTTCCCCGGCACCGTGGTGCGCGCCGTCGACGAGGACGGCCGCCCGCTGCCGGTCGGCGAGGTGGGCGCCGCCCAGGTGCACGGCCCCAGCATGTTCGTGGGCTACGCCCGGTCCGGCCGGCCGCAGCCCCCGGAGCTGACGAGCGACGGGTTCCTGCCCACAGGCGACCTGGTCCGGGTCGACGCCGCGGGCACCATCACGGTGCTGGGCCGGCAGAAGCAGATCATCATCCGCGGCGGCCGCAACATCGACGTCAACGAGGTCGAGGCGGCGCTGGCGCGGATCCCGTCCGTCGCCCAGGTGTGCGTGGTGCCGCTGCCCGACGAGCTGCTCGGCGAGCGGGTTGCGGCCCTGGTGGTGTCGACCGGGCCGGTCCTCGGCCTCGCGGACATCACCGCCGAGCTCGCCGCCGCCGGGTTCCCGAAGGGCAAGTGGCCGGAGTTCGTCTTCGCCGTCCCGGACCTCCCGCAGAACCGGGTCGGCAAGCTGTCGCGGCCGGACGCGGTCCGGATCGCGGCCGAGCTCCATGCCGCCGGCACGGAATGACCTGAGTTCACCTCATCTTGCTAGGCTCGACCCGACGATCGGAGAACCAAGTGCCCAGAGCAGGGACCAAGTCGCCCAAAGCCCCAGCGGGCCGCTCAGCGGCCAACGGCACCGCCGCGGACGGGCCGGAGACCGAGGGGCCGCGGTCCAAGCGCGCGCTGATCCTGACTGCGGCCATAGAGAAGTTCGGCAAGGACGGCTACGAGCACACCAAGTGGGCCACGATCGCCGACCAGGTCGGCATCGGTCAGACCGCCCTCTACCACTACTTCGAGTCCAAGGCGCACTGCCTGCTCACGATCATGAGCCTCGAGCTCGAGCGCTCGCTCCAGGCCTTCCGTGACGTCACGACCGACGTCGACCGGGCCGACAAGGCGCTCGAGGCCGCCATCGCGGCGGCGTACGCCGTGAGCCCGCGCGAGGTCCTGCAGATGCGCATCCTGCAGAGCCACATGGACCTCCTGGCCACGCCCCGGCCCTCCGCGAAGGAGGAGGTCGAGCGGCTCAAGGCCCGTGCCCTGGTGCGCGACATCGAGAACGAGTGGACCGCGCTGATCGCCCGCGGGATCAAGGCGCGCGACTTCCGCAAGGGCGACGCGCACGCCCTCGCGACGCTGGTGCTCGCCATGGTCGTCAGCGTGTGGCGCTGGTATCGCCCCGGTGGACCGATGACCCTCGACGAGGTCCGCGAGATGTACACCGCCGCCTGCCTGCGCGTCCTGGCCGACTGAGATGCACAACCTGATCGTGCTCGCGTCCCGGCCCGATGACTGGACCCACGAGCAGTTCATCGAGTGGTGGCGCGGCGAGCACGCCGAGGTCACCTATCCGCTGCCCGGCCTGCGCCGCTGGCTGCACACCGAGCTCGAGGACGGCATCGACGAGCGGTCGGCGGGCTGGGACGGCATGTCGATCCTGAGCTTCGACTCGCGCGAGGCCCTCGACGCCGCGCTGGCGAGCGAGGAGTGGCGGGCGGCGGTCGCCCACGTCGGCTCGATGCGCGGGCGCCGGATGATCTTCACTGGCGACGAGCGGACCATGGTGGCTAGCCAGGAATGAGGCTGGTGGCCAGCTCGTCGAGGCCGGCCACGAACAGGTCGAAGGAGTCCGTCGGGCCGGGCGGGTCACCGACTGGACGCTCGACGTACGCCGTCCGCATGCCCACGGCCTGTGCGCCGCGCAGGTCCCACGCGTGCGCAGCGACCATGAGCAGCCGGTCCGGCGGGCAGGCGGCGTTGGCGATCGCAAGCCGGTAGACGTCCGGGTCGGGCTTGTAGGTCTGCGCGGCCTCGGCCGAGAGCACCTGATGCCAGCGCAGCCCGGCGCGCGCACTGATGTGCGTGAGCGCCGGAGGGCTGGCGTTGGAGAGGCCGACCACCGGGAAGTGGCGGGCGATCCGGCCGAGGCCGGCGACAGAGTCGGGCCACGGGTCAAGCTCCCGCCCGGCCGCGGCGAGCGCCCGGACCGCGTCTTCGTCGCTGATGCCGGCCGCGGCTGCGACCTCGGTCGCCGCCTCGAGGTCGACCACCGTGCTGTTGGCGTACGGGCGACCACCCGCGAGCATCGCCCGCTGCCGCTCCTCGACGTGCCCCTGCCACAGGTTCAGGAGCTCGCGGGTCGTGGTGTCGTCAGCATCAGGGACCAGCCTCCGGATGCCTCGCTCGATGCCGGTTGGCTCGTCGACCATCGTCCCGAGAATGTCGAAGACGACCATCTGGATGTCGCTGCGCTGTCCGAGCATCCCGACGACGATAGATCAGGCCGGCCGGGACCTAGTGTCCGGTCGCGAGCGCGGCCGCCTGTGCCGCCAGGGCGGTGATCGCGGCCCAGTCGCCGCTGGCCACGAGGTCGGGCGGGGTCAGCCAGGAGCCGCCGACGCAGCCGACGTTGGGCAGCGCCAGGTAGTCCGGGGCCGAGGCGGGGGTGATGCCGCCGGTCGGGCAGAACCGCGCGGTCGGCACCGGGCCGGCGACCGAGCGCAGGTACGCCGCGCCGCCCGCCGCCTCGGCGGGGAAGAACTTGAGCTCGGTCAGGCCGAGCTCGAGCGCGGCCAGCACCTCCGAGACCGTCGAGGTCCCGGGAAGGAACGGCAGCCCGGTCTCGGCCATGGCCGACAGCAGCGCGGGCGTCGAACCCGGCGAGACCAGGAACCCCGCCCCGGCGTCGAGCGCCTGCTTGGCCTGCCCGGGCGTGACCACGGTGCCGGCGCCCACCAGGATCTCGGGCACCTCGGCGCTGATCGCCCTGATCGCGTCGAGGGCGGCGGGCGTTCGCAGGGTCAGCTCGATGGCGGGCAGGCCGCCCGCTACCAGCGCCCGGGCCACCGGGACGGCGTCCTCGCGGCGTTCGAGGACGACCACCGGTAGGACCGGGACGACGTCGAGGAGCGAGCAGGGGCGGTCAGACGGCGTGGACAAGGGCCACCTCCTGAGCCTGGCCGGGGTGGGGGAAGACGCTGGCGCCCTCGTCGGCCGGACCGACGGTGGCCCGGAACGCCGCGAACAGCTCCCGCCCGGTGCCCGCGAACTCCTCCCCGGACGGCGGCCGCCCGGTCGGCTCCCGCTCCTGGAGCTCGTCGGTGGTCACGATGTCGAGCACGCTGGCCTCGGCGTCGACGGTGATGACGTCGCCGTCGCGCACCCGTGCCAGCGGCCCGCCGAGCGCCGCCTCCGGGGTCACGTGGATGGCTGCGGTCACCTTGCCAGAGGCGCCGGACATCCGGCCGTCGGTCACGATCGCCACCCGCTGCCCGCGATCCTGCAGGACCCCGAGCGCCGGGGTCAGCTTGTGCAGCTCGGGCATGCCGTTGGCGGCGGGGCCCTGGTAGCGCAGCACCGCCACGAGGTCACGACCGTCGAGGCTCCCGTCGGAGAACGCCGCGAGGAACTCGGCCTGGCCGTCGAAGACCACGGCCGGCGCGGTCACGACGCGGTGCTCGGGTCGGACCGCCGAGGTCTTCACCACGGCCGTGCCCAGGGGCCCGCCGAGCACCTTGAGCCCTCCGTCGGGCGCGAACGGCTCGTCGGCCGGGCGCAGCACCTCGAGGTCGAGGCTGTGATCGGTGCCGTCGACCCAGGTGAGCTCGCCGTCGCGGAGCACCGGCTCCTGGGTGTACGCCGACAGTCCGCGGCCCAGCACGGTCGTGACGTCCTCGTGCAGCAGCCCGGCCTCGAGCAGGGTGCGCACCAGGAAGCCGATGCCGCCGGCGGCGTGGAAGTGGTTCACGTCGGCCGGGCCGTTGGGGTAGATCCGGCACAGCAGCGGCACCGCGGCCGACAGGTCGGAGAGGTCGGCCCAGGTGAGCCGGATGCCCGCGGCGCGCGCGATGGCGACCAGGTGCAGGGTGTGGTTCGTCGACCCGCCGCTGGCCAGCAGGGCGACACACGCGTTGACCACCGCCTTCTCGTCGACGACGTCGGCGATCGGGGTCGGCTCGCCGCCCTGGTGGGTGATCGCGACCGCCCGGGCCGCGGCCGCCTCGGTCAGCGCCACCCGAAGCGGCGTCTCCGGGTTGACGAACGACGAGCCCGGCAGGTGGAGCCCGAGCACCTCCATCAGCAGCTGGTTGGAGTTGGCGGTGCCGTAGAAGGTGCAGGTCCCGCGGGAGTGGTAGGACGCGGTCTCCGCCTCGAGCAGCTCCTCGCGGCCGGCCTTCCCCTCGGCGTACAGCTGCCGGATCCGGGCCTTCTCGCCGTTCGGCAGCCCCGAGGCCATCGGCCCCGCGGGGACGAAGACGGTCGGGAGGTGCCCGAAGGAGAGCGCCCCGATCAGCAGCCCGGGCACGATCTTGTCGCAGACGCCCAGCATCAGCGCGCCGTCGAACATGTCGTGGGAGAGCGCGATCGCGGTCGACATCGCGATGACGTCGCGGCTGTAGAGCGAGAGCTCCATCCCGGCGCGGCCCTGGGTGATCCCGTCGCACATGGCCGGGACCCCGCCGGCGACCTGCGCGATCCCGCCCGCGCGGATCACGGCGCGCTTGAGCACCGGCGGGTAGTCGCCGAACGGCTGGTGGGCAGACAGCATGTCGTTGTAGCTGGTGACGATCGCGAGGTTCGGCTTGGTGCCGCCGCGCAGGGCCTGCTTGCTCGGCGCGTCGGACGCCGCCAGCCCGTGCGCGAGGTTGGCGCAGGCGAGCCGGCCACGCGCCGGGCCGGCCTCGGCCGCGGCCCGGGTGCGCGCGAGGTAGGCGGCCCGGGTGTGCCGGCTGCGCTCGGTCAGTCGCGCGGTGACGTCCGCGACGACGGGATGGAGGGGGTGGAGCGGGTGGGTCGGGTTCACTGGTCGTCCTCCTGCCAGGTCCGGCCGTCCCGCTCGAGGAGCGTGGCGGCCGCGGTCGGCCCGCTGGTGCCGGCCGGGTAGCGCTTGGGGCGGCGCGGGGAGGTCTCCCAGTGCCGCAGGATCGGCTCGACCCACGCCCAGGCCGCCTCGACCTCGTCGCGGCGCATGAAGAGCGTCGGGTTGCCCTTGATCACGTCGAGGAGCAGCCGCTCGTAGGCGTCGGGCGAGACGGCGTCGAAGGCCGTGGCGTAGCTCAGGTCGAGCGAGACCGGGCGCAGCCGGATGCCGCCCGGACCCGGCTCCTTGACGGTCATGTGCAGGTGCATCCCCTCGTCGGGCTGGACCCGGATGTGCAGCCGGTTGGGCTCGGTGGCGCCCTCACTGCCGGGGAACATCGCGTGCGGCGGCGCCTTGAACACCACGACGATCTCCGAGGCCCGCCGGTCCATCCGCTTGCCCGTGCGCAGGTAGAACGGCACCCCGGCCCAGCGCCAGTTCTGCACCTCGACCCGGAGCGCCGCGAACGTCTCGGTGCGGCTGGGGTGGCCGAGGTCCTCGACGTACGACGTCACGACCTCCCCGTCGACGACGCCCTGCTCGTAGGCCCCGCGGACGGTGTCGCGGTCGACGTCCTCGGGTGTCATCGGCTTCAGCGCCTGGAGCACCTTGAGCTTCTCGTCGCGGACCGTCTCGCGGCCGACGTAGGTCGGGGGCTCCATGGCCACCAGGCAGAGCAGCTGGAGCAGGTGGTTCTGCACCATGTCGCGCAGCGCACCGGCGTGGTCGTAGTAGTCGCCACGGTCGCCGACACCGAGCGTCTCGGCGGCGGTGATCTGGACGTGGTCGATCCAGCGGGAGTTCCACAACGGTTCGAGGAAGGTGTTGGCGAACCGCGTCACCAGCAGGTTCTGGACGCTCTCCTTGCCGAGGTAGTGGTCGATCCGGAAGATCTGCGGCTCGGCGAAGACCCGGCCGACGGCGTCGTTGACCAGCCGCGCCGAGGCGAGGTCGGAGCCGAGGGGCTTCTCGAGCACCACCCGCGAGGTGGGCTCGACGACACCGATGGCGTCCAGCTGTTGGCAGATCGGCCCGAACAGCCGCGGGGTCACGGCGAGGTAGAAGACGCGCACCCGCTCTGCTGCTTCGCCTGAGGGGGCCTCCTTGAGCAGCTCGTGCAGCAGGTGCCAGCCCTCGGCGGACCCGGCGTCGACCTCGACGTGGTGCAGCCGGTCGAGCAGGCGGGCCACGACCGAGGGGTCGAGCTCGTCGCCTGGGACGTGGCGCTCGAGGGCCTGGCCGACCAGCGTGCGGTAGCCGTGGTCGTCCAGGGCGGACCGGGAGGCCCCGATCACGCGGGTGCCCGGGGCCAGGCTGCCGCGCCGCTCGCTCTGGTAGAGCGCGGGAAGCAGCTTGCGCAGCGCGAGGTCGCCGGTGCCTCCGACGACGGTCACGTCGCACGGCGGGAGGGCCGTCGCGAGCTCGCTGGTGGGCAGGGTCATGGTGCCACCGTAGGAACATAAGTAAGCATCTGGCAAGCACTACTTCGGTATTTCATGAACTTAAGACGGCGGCTTTAGGATCGCCAGCGTGAACGAGTCCGCCGGTGAGGTGCTCGCGCTGCTGCGCTCCGGCCGCGCCGCGACCCGTTCCGACCTGCGCCGACTCACCGGGATGTCGCGCACGGCCGTGGTCGCCCGGGTCTCGGCGCTCGCCGACGCCGGGCTGGTCGGGCTGGGCGAGGAGCTCGCCTCGACCGGCGGCCGGCCGCCGGGCAGCCTCGTCTTCAACGCCCGCGCGGGCGTGGTGCTCGCGGTGGCGGTCGGCCGGTCGCGCTCCCAGGTGGCGGTGGCCGACCTGGCCGGGGTCGAGCTCGGCGCCTCCTCGCTCGACCACCACGAGGGCGCCGGTCCAGACCTGGTGATGCCCGGCGTCGCCGACCAGCTCGCGCGGCTGCTCGCCGATGCCGGGGACCCGGCGGTCTACGGGGTCGGGCTGAGCCTGCCCGGCACCATCGACCCGGTCCGCGGGGTCTGCCTGGACTCGCCGGTGATGGCCTCCTGGGAGGGGGCCGAGCTCGCGCCGTACCTCGCGCCCATCACGGACGCACCGGTCTACGTCGGCAACGATGCCGACGTGCTGGCCCGGTCCGAGCGGCTCGGCCAGGCGCGCTTCCTCGACGACCTGCTGGTGCTCAAGGCCTCGACCGGGCTGGGCCTGGGCATCATCGCGGGAGGGCAGGTCGTCTCCGGCCACCTCGGGGGCGCCGGCGAGATCGGCCACACCAAGGTCGACGCCGCGGCCGGGCGGCCGTGCCGGTGCGGCGACCACGGCTGCCTCGAGACCCTCGCCGGCGGCTGGGCCCTGGTGGCGGCCAGCCGTGAGGCCGGCCGGCCGGTGACCCACATCCGCGAGCTGGTCGCGCAGGCGACCTCCGGTGATGCCGAGGCCAAGGCGCTGCTGCGCGAGAGCGGCCGGCAGCTGGGCGAGGTGCTGGCGATCGCCATCAACCTGCTCAACCCGCAGGCGGTCGTGGTCGGCGGCGACATGGCCGCGGCGTTCGACGTCTACACCGCCGGGATCCGCGAGAGCGTCTACGCGCGCTCCTCGGCCCTGGCCACCCGCGACCTGCAGTTCCTGCCGTCGACCTACGGTGACCGGGCCGGCGTCGTCGGGTGCGCCGCGATGGCGCTCGACCACGTCCTCAGCCCGGCCGCGGTGGACGCCCGCCTCCTGGGCAGGCTCGCGGCTACGACTGCGGCCGCCGACTAGTCGAGGTCAGCGGACCGCTCGGGAGATGGAACGGCGGACCTGGCGCGCGTCGGGGGCGCCCACGCCAGGCCCGCCTGCTAGGGGGGTGAAGCTCGCGGTGAAGACCGCGGTCCGGGCACCGTCCTGGTGCCCGGCGAGAGCCAGCTGCTCGACGACCGTCAGGTGCCGCAGGTCCGGGACCACGACGCCGTACAGCGCCTCGTCGCGGGCGACCTCGCTCAGCAGCGCAGCGAAGGCGCCAGGCGCCAGGCCCTTCTCGACGTAGATGGCACCCAGGGTGAACGCCTCCCGCTGGGCGAAGGCGTCCAGCAGTGCTTCGACCTTGGGCAGGTCGGCGAGGTCCCTGAGGACGTCGGCCCTGATGTAGCCGAGCAGCAGCGGCCGCGCGTGACCGATGTTCATTGGCCGTCCCTCCACCGCTCGAGGCCGATGCTGGACCGTGTTCGCAGGATGGGGGATGCGGTCGGTGCTCGGCGCATTGGGGGGGACCTCGAATGGTGGGGGACGGCACTACAAAGATCGGTCATCGGTCGGGGTCGCCGAATCCGGACAGATACGGGGATCACTACCTAAAACCGCGACTACGTAGTCCGCGGGTCTTGCCCCTGGGCCGCGACCCAGCTCGCGACCTGGCCCCGGGCCGTGAGCCCGAGCTTGGCCAGCACGTGGTCGACGTGGGTCTCGACGGTGCGCTGGGCGATCAGCAGCCGGGCCGCGATCTCCTTGTTGCTCAACCCGTCGGTCAGCAGGTCGGCGACCTCGAGCTCGCGTCGCGTCAGCCCGCCGGGCGCGGCCCGGCGCCGTGCCGGCGGCGCGGCGATCTGGCCGCCAGGGTCGCCCGGGTCGTCGAGCTCGCCGAGCGCGAGGGCGACTGCCTGGTCGAAGGAGTAGGCCGCGCCCTCGGCGAAGGCCCGCTCGAAGGTCGTCGACTCCATCACACCCGCGCCGGCGGCGGCCCGCAGCGCCTCGGCCGACCGCTGGTCGAAGACGGTGTAGGCCGTGGTCTCGTCGATCCTCGCGCCGCTGGTCCGCCACACCGCCTGCGCCGCCCCGAGGAGCCGCGCCGCCTGCTCACCGGGCTCGGCGAAGGCCGCGCACCACGACAGGGCCTGGACACCGAAGCTGATGCCGGTGAGGTCGTGCATGGGCAGGAACAGCCGCACCGAGCTGCGCAGCGAGCGGGCCGCCTCGTCGAAGTGGCCCTCGCGCCACAGCGAGATCCCGACGGCCCACAGGGCGTACGCCGTCGAGGACTGCGCGCCGGCCTGCTCCGCCAGCAGCAGCGCCTGCTGGCTGTACTCGTTGGCCCGGGGGTCGTCGAGGAAGAAGGTGCACGCGGTGAGCAGGATGAGCGTGTCGAACTCGCCGAGCGGGTCTCCGAGCGCCTGGTACTCGTGGCGGGCCAGGTCGAGGAGCTCGATCGCGCCCACGGGGTCGTCCTGGTAGAGCCTCGCGTGCCCGCGGCACTCGTGGATCCGGGCGTGCAGCTGCGGGTCGTCGAGGCGGGCGGCGATCGCGGTGCACTCGGCGAGCATCGCGGCGTTGCTGTCGAGGTCGGTGGCGAACATGGCGAGGTAGCTGGCCGCCCACAGGGCGTAGGCCCGTTCGGGGGTCTGTTCGGGGGCCAGCTCGAGGGCGCGGGTCAGGTAGCGGTAGCCCTCGCCCAGGAAGCCGGCGAACCAGAAGTTCCAGATCGGCGCGGCGATGTCGAAGGCTGCGGCGACCTCGCCCGGCTCGCTGAGGCAGAACTCGAGGGCGGCCCGCAGGTTGCCGGACTCGCGCCGCAGCCGCAGGAACCACTCCGCCTGGTCGGGGCCGAAACCCTCGGCTTCGAACTGGGCCGCGAGGAGCCGGTAGTGGTCGCGGTGCCGCACCCGCAGCGCGCACTCGTGGCCGGCCGCGGTGAGCCGCTCCGCGCCGTACTGCCGGATCGTCTCGAGCATGTGGTACCAGGCCTGGCGGTTCTCGGTGGCCAGCCTGCGCACGATGATCGACTTGTTGACCAGGCTCGCGACCAGGTTGAGCACGTCGCCGCGGTCGATGTCGCCGCCCGAGCACACGTCCTCTGCCGCCTCGAGGTCGAAGCCGCCGGCGAACACCGAGAGTCGAGCCCACAGCTGCTGCTCGGTGGGGGAGCAGAGGTCGTAGCTCCAGCCGACGGCTGCGTCGAGCGCCTGCTGCCGGGCCGGGGCGGCGGGCCGGTCGTGGATGAGCAGCCGGAACCGGTCCTCGAGCCGCTCGAGGATCTGCTGCGGAGAGAGGGTGCGCAGCCACACGGCCGCCAGCTCGATCGCGAGCGGGACGCCGTCGAGCTGGCGGCAGATCTCGACCACCGACGCTCGGTTGTCGTCGGTGATGACGAAGTCCGGCGACACGGATTGTGCGCGCTCGAGGAACAGCCGCACGGACTCGTAGTGGGTCGCGTCGCCGGCCGGGACCGCCGAGACCGGGGTGGAGAGCGGGGGCACGGTCAGGATCTGCTCACCCTCGACGCCGAGCAGGTGCCGGCTGGTCGCGAGCACCCGCAGCTCGGGCGCGGTGGCGAGGAGCTTGTTGACCAGCACGGCGCAGGCCTCGGTGAGGTGCTCGCAGTTGTCGAGCACCACCAGGAGCTGCTGCGGCTCGAGGTACGCCGCGAGGTCGGTCGCCGGGTCGGCGGAGAACTGGCGCAGCTCGAGGGTGTTGGCCACCGTGTGCGGCACCAGCTGCGGATCCTGGAGGGCGGCGAGCTCGACGAACCAGACACCGTCGGGGAAGGTGCGGCGTACCTCTGCCGCCGTCCGCAGGGCCAGCCGGGTCTTGCCCACGCCGCCGGCACCGGTGAGCGTGAGCATCCGGCCGGCGGAGATGAGGCGACGCGTCTCGTGCAGCTCGTGCCGCCTGCCGACGAAGCTGGTCAGCTCGGCCGGGAGCGCCCCTCGAAGCCTTCCCCGCCCGGACCCTGCCGGCTTCGTTGCTGCCATCTCGGACTCCGCCCCCGGCCGCTGGCCCGAGACGGCCACCTGTCAGAGGGAACCTTCGCGCCCGCGCGCCCCGTCGGCGCACCGCTTCGCGAGCGTCAGTCTATGTCCGATCGCGCCAGGGTGTCCGGGTCACGGCACCACGGGTCACGGCACCACCACGGGTGGCTGGCCCTCGGCGTCGAGGAGGTGGGTCGCCTCGCGGCGTCGCGGCAGCAGCAGGGCGGGCACCAGCGTGAGCGTCACCAGCGACCAGGCCACCCAGTAGGTGTGAGCGAACGACGACGCGGCGTCGGCCAGCCCCCGGGCGACGTAGCTCGGGTCGATGCCGAGCTGGGCGAAGACCTGCGGCCGGGTGTTGGAGAGGATCGCCGCTCCGGTCTCGGTGATGCCGCCGTCCAGGCCGGGTGCCTTGTCGGTGCCGGGCACGACCGGAGAGTCGTTGAGGTGGCTGGTCAGGACGACCGACATGGTCGCGACGCCGACCGAGCTGGAGATCTGCTGGCTGATGTTCAGCAGGGTCGAGCCGCGTGCGACCTGCTGCGCGGTGAGCGTCTTCAGGGCCGAGGTGAACAGCGGCATCATCGTCGAGCCCATCCCGAGCCCCATCACGACGAGCATCGGGATGATCAGCGCGTAGGAGGTGTTCTCGTCGATCTGGGTGAACCCGAACATCCCGATGACGATCAGGGAGATCCCGATCGGGGCGATCCGGCCGATGGGCATCTTGTCGACGAGCCGCCCGGCGATCGGCATCGTGATCATCGCGCCGAGCCCCTGCGGCGCGACCAGCAGCCCGGCGTGCAGCGTGGACTCGCCGCGGATCTGCTGGAAGTAGGTCGGCACCAGCAAGAGCCCGCCGAAGAACGCCGCCGCGAACATGAACATGGTGATGACCGAGATGGTCAGGTTGCGGTTCTCGAACAGCCGCAGGTCGAGCAGCGGGTGCTCGGGCCGGAACGAGTGCACCACGAAGGCCACGATCAGGAGCGCGCCGACCAGCATCGAGACCCACACCCGCGGAGCGGTGAAGTCGCCGTTCTCCTGCGGCAGCGACGAGACGCCGAACAGGAACAGCGCCAGGCCCGGGGACATCAGGGCCATGCCGAGGAAGTCGAAGGACTCCGACGGCTCGGGGGTGTCCTTGTCCAGCACGCGCCACGCGTAGATGAGCGCGGCGGCACCGAGCGGCACGTTGATCAGGAAGATCCAGTGCCAGCTCGCCTGCTGGATGAGGAGGCCGCCGAGGATCGGGCCGAGGATCGGCCCCAGCAGCATCGGGACCCCGAGGATCGCCATCAGCCGGCCCATCCGGTGCGGACCCGCGGCTCGGGTCATGATCGTCATCCCGAGCGGCATGAGCATGCCGCCGCCGAGCCCTTGCAGGACCCGGAAGCCGATCAGCATGTCGATGCTGCTGGCCGTGGCGCACAGCGCCGAGCCGAGGGTGAACAGGAAGATGGCGGTCAGGTAGAGCCGCTTGGTGCCGAACCGGTCCGCCGCCCAACCGGCCATCGGGATGACCGTGGCGAGCGAGAGCGTGTAGGCCGTGACGGTCCACGCGACGTGGGAGTAGGCGACCTCGTGGCCGCGGCTGCCGAACTCCGCCTGGAAGGTGGGCAGCGCCACGTTGACGACCGTGATGTCGAGGATCGACATGATCGCCCCGAGCACCACCACGCCGGCGATCTTCAAGACGGCGGCGTCGATGTTCTCGGGGTAGTCGGTGGTGGCGGGGGTCGACGTCATGGAGTCCTTCCCGAGCGGCGTGCTGATCGCGCTGATCCGGCGCGGAAGTGCATGGCCAGCCTAGGTTGTCGGTCCGACGGTCGCCGAGGGAGTTTCTCCGGGCCTCGTTGCAACAATCCGGGTCGCCGACCCCTCTGGAAGGGTGTGATGACCGATCTGGTGAAGCAGCCGGTGACGGCAGTGCCCCGGCCCGCCACCTTCGAGGAGCTCGTCCACGCCACCGGTGACCGGATGTTGCGTACGGCGATGCTGCTGACCGGCGACCGGCAGGCCGCCGAGGACCTCGTGCAGAGCGCCTACGCGCAGGCGTTCGCGCGGTGGCGGCTGGTCAGCAGGGCCGACAGCCCGGCGGCGTACACCCGGATGATCCTCACCCGGTTGTTCCTCTCCGACCGGCGCCGCAAGCGGCGGCCGGAGCTGCCGCTGCTCGACGGCGCCGACGCGTTGGCGCCCCAGGGCGACCCGGCGCTGCGGATCTCGCTGATCGACGCGTTGGGCACCCTGCCGCCGAGGGACCGGGCGGTGCTGGTGCTCCGCTACTTCCACGATCTCCCGGTCGCCGACGTCGCGGCGCAGACCGGGCTCTCCCAGTCCGCATGCCGCTCCCGCGCCTCCCGAGCGCTGGCTCGGCTCCGTACTCAGTTCCCTGACCTGGCCGACGAGGCCTGAGAGGACCGTCATGTTGCTCCAAGACTCCCTGCGCGACGCCGTCGCCGACGTGTCCGCCAATCTGCCCGCGCTCGCGGAGGCCTCGAGACGGCAAGGCCTGGCCCTGCGCCGGCGCCGCCGCGCCCTGGCCACGGTCGGCGCCACAGCTGCAGCAACCGTGCTCGCCGCGGGTGCCTACGCACTGGTGCCGGGCCGCGACACCGACAACGTCGCCACCGACACCGCGGTGCCGGTGGTCGTCGGACCGCTCAGCGGCCGCACCGCGCCGATCACCGGGCGAGGAGCCGCCGCCGCGCTGGCCGTCGCGGTGGACGACGTCGCCGACGGCAGCTTCGCGGGGTTCCAGGGCGATGCGTACGAGCACGAAGCTCTCGGCGCGTTCCGGTTCCTGCCCACGACCGGGTCGGGTCCCGCGGGCCTGGTGATAGTGAATCTCCAGCCGCTCGCCATGGCGGGGCCGGCGCCATACACCTGCGCGGCCTTCATCCTGCCCGACTGCCGGATCTGGCAGCTGCCGAACGGCGACACCGTGCGCACCTACCGCGACGACGACGCCGAGTCCGGCGTTGGCTCCCAACGTCTGGCGGCCGAGGTGATCAGTCCACGTCGCAAGCTCCGCCTCATCGTGGGCGCCATGAACACCAACCCGTACGCCGACGGCGAGCACCGGGACGCACCCGTGCTGACGACCGAGCAGCTGGTCGCGGTCGCGACCCAGCCGTGGTGGGGGCGGTTCCGGCTACCCGAGGAGTACGTCGCGGCCGGCGAGAAACTCGAGGACTTCACCGGGGCAACCGACGTCGACGGTCGGTGAGCCGGGGCTGGTAGTCGCTCGTGGTCGTGGGTTGCCGCGGGAGGTCTGGCTGCGGTCCGCGCGGTGGTGGTTACGGTCGTCGAGGAGGTCGCGCCGCGACCGTCGCGAGACGCGGCGACCCGGGGCCCGGGACAGCCCCCAGCGCCAGGGTCACGGTTGGGTCACGAACACCGGAATCCCTTGTGGATAAGAGGAAACCGGGCCGGTGACTGTCGGTGGTCGATGGCAGGGTGGGACCCACGATGACCTCCACCACCCAGCCACTCAGCCTCGACGGCGCCGACGACCCGGCCGCCATGCTGGCGTACGCGCGGGAGCAGAAGCGGGTGGAGGACCAGGCCGCGCGTGAGGTCATGAAGGCCGCCGCAAACTGGGCCGGCATGCACTCCAAGGAGTCCCTGGTCGGGCCGGTCGATGAGTGGCACGAACACGCCCTCCCGTTGGGTGGGGAGGGGTGCCCGGAGGTGGCGGAGTTCGCGGTCGTCGAGCTCGCCGCCGCCCTCGGCAAGACCACCCAAGCCGGCCGGCTCTACCTCGCCAAGGCCGTCGAGGCCCGCTACCGGCTCACCCACTGCTGGAAACAACTCGAAGACGGACAGCTGCCGGCCTGGAAGCTCGGGATCATCGCCGAACAGACCATCTCCCTGCCACCGGCGGGTGCGGCGTTCGTCGACGCCCACGTCGCGCACCTGGCGCACAAGATCGGCCTCGCCCAGCTCCAGCGGCTGATCGCCGAGGCGATCGCCCGGTTCGACCCCGACCGCGCCGAGACGGAACGCGCCGCGGCAGCCGAGACCCGCCACCTCGACGTACGGCTGGACCAGGTGAGCACCGCCGGGACCGTGCACCTCGACGGTGACCTGGACCTGGCCGACGGGATCGACTTCAACACCGCCCTCGCGGCCGATGCCCACCAGCAGCTGCTGGCCGGGTCGACGGAGTCGCTGGACGTGCGGCGCTCCATCGCCGCGGGGAACCTGGCCCGGGCCCAGCTCACCCTCACCCTCGAACCAGCCGACACCGAGCCCACCGACGAGCCGGCGCCCCCGTGCAAGCCAGCAGCCAAGCGGCAGCTGGTGCTGCACGTGCACCTCGAGCACGCCGCCGTGCTCGGCGCCGGCGGCCTCGCCCGGGTCCACCAGACCCCCGGACCGGTCACCGCCGAACAGATCCGGGCCTGGTGCGGCAACCCCGACACGACGGTGACCGTGCAGCCGGTGCTGGACCTGGCCGAGCACCTCCACGTCAACTCCTACCAAGCCTCCTCGAGGTTGAAGCTCCAGACGTTCCTGCGTGACCTGGTCTGCGCCTTCCCCTACTGCTACCGACCAGCCGAGCAGTGCGACTGCGAACACCGCGTGACATATGAAGACAGCGGCCCGACGTGCAGCTGCAACCAAGCACCCGCCTGCAGAGGTCACCACCGGGCGAAGACCACCGGCGGCTGGACCTACATCACGGTCGAACCCGGTGTGTATCTGTGGCGCAGCCCGCTGGGCTACCAGTTCCTCAAAGACCCAACCGGCACCATCGACGTCACCCCCGACGACGAACGCGCCCAATTCGCCCACGAGCTCCGCGCCCACTTCGGCGACACCGGCCCAGCCGACCCCGAACCCTGACCACCCCGCCCCACACCCCGCCCACGGGACCAGCCGGGCGGGGCCGTCGGCGTCCCGTCAGCGGCGACGGACCCGCACGACGAATGGCGAGGAGTCCGTCGCCACGTCGTTGTCAGCCACGTACCTCGCGGCCAGCACGTGCCGGCCCGGGCGCATCGGAGCCAGCCGGACCGACGCGGGCACACCAGGGACCAGCGCGACCTCACCGAGGACGCGGCCGTCGGCCGTGACCACGCTGGCGGTTCCGCCGACGCCGGAGCCGTCGAGGAGAAGCCGCACCACCACCGCGTGACCGCGACGAACCACGTGGTGCGCCGTGGCCGTCAGGCTGACGGTACTGCTCGCCGGAGGTGGCGGGGCGGATGGTCCGCCACCGGGCTGAGCGGGTACGACGAGCGGTCCGGCGGTGAGCACCAGGTCGGCGTACCAGTCGCGCTCGGCGGTCCAGGTGAGCGTCAGGGTGTGACCCGCGTCGGCGTTCGTCACGGAGTAGTGGGGACTACCGTCGCCGACGGGTGCGCCGTCGCGGCGCCAGTCGATCGTGCGCGACTGGGCAAAGTGGTCGAGCAGCGGCTCGTTCGCGGACAGGAACCCTCCCGGGGCGAGGGTCCCGGTGACCGTGAGCGCGCCGGAGACCACGTGCAGCTGGGGCATCGTGGAGCCGTCGCCTGGAAGCACGGCGTCCGGCAGCACCACGTCGTGGTCGAGCACCTGCAGGTGCGCGGCGTCCTCTGACACGGAGTCGTGCCCCCACGGAGTGCGCGGCTCGTAGTAGAGCTTCGCGGCGACGACGTCGAGCTCGGCGGCCGAGTGGTAGACGAACTCGTAGTGGCCATCGGTGTCCGTGCTGGTCGAGCCGACCACGTACTCGATGGGACCGTGCGGGAAGAAGTCCGAATAGCCGTAGACCGTGATGGTCGCCCCCGCCAGCGGTTGGCCCCCGGCGTCGACCACCCGGCCACTGAGCTCGTGCCAGGTCGTCACCCCTGCGGCCGACCCGGGTGCCATCGCGGCCCAGAGCACCGCGATCAGCATCCCCGTCAGCACTCGTCGCATCGCAGAATGTTCACATGCCAGGGTGGATTGGCGCCACTGTCAGTCGCCGACCCAGAACCCCCGGCCGCCGAACCAGTCGCCGTAGCCACCCCGGTAGGGCATCGTCGTCCCGGGGGCGCCACGGGAGCCGAGGTAGGAGCCCACGACCGCTGCGCCGAGGTCGTCGAGCTCCGGGGCGACGACGCGTCCCTCGACCCGAGCGGCCATCGACTCGATGAACCGCGCGAGGCCGGGGTCGTCGCCGAGGCGGAAGAACGTCGTCTGGGCCCCGAGCCGGCGAGCGGCATCGAGCTCGCGCACCGCGTAGGCGACGGTCATCGGGTGCGGCGGGTAGCTGAAGTAGACCTCGCCGTCGGGCTCGAGGTGCGAGGTGGGCTCGCCGTCGGTGACGATCAGCAGCACCGGCTGGGCGTTGGGGTGCTTGCGGAAGTGCCGGTTGGCGAGCAGCAGGGCGTGGTGAAGGTTGGTGCCCTTGTCCCACATGGCGTCGAGGCCGGTGAGCTGCTCGATGTCCATCACCTCGGCGTGCCTGCCGAAGCCGATCAGCTGCAGCGCGTCGCCGCGGAACCGCGAACGGATGAGCGTGTGCAGGGCCAGGGCGGTCCGCTTCATCGGCACCCACCGCCCGTCCATCGCCATCGAGAACGACGTGTCGACGAGAAGCGCGACGCAGGCCTGGGTGCGTGCCTCGGTCTCCTGGACCTCGATGTCCTCGACGCTCAGACGTACGCCGGCCGACACGTCGAGCCCCTCACTCGCGGTCCGGATCACGGCGTTGGTGATCGTCCGCGGGACTGACCACGGCTCGGTGTCGCCGAACTCCCATTGCCGGGTCGCTCCCGACAGCTCGCCGGCCGCGCCGGCCCGGCGCAGCTCGCGCTGGCCCTGCCGGCCCGACATCTTGTCGGCGACGTCGCGCAGCAGCGCCTTGCCGAGCTGCCGCATCGCCTTGGGGGTCAGCTGCAGGTTGCCGTCCGAGCCGCGACGCAGCGTCCCACCCTCACGCAGCGCCCGCTCGAGCTCCTGCAGGGTCCGCGCGTCGACCCGAGCGTCGTCCCCGAGCTGGCGGGCCAGCTTGTCGAGGTCGAGGTCGTCCATCCGCGCACCGCCGTAGGACTGCGACAGCTGCTCGGCCAGCTCGTCGAGGTCGGCGAGGTCCTGGAAGACCCCGGTGCCGTCGCCGAGCCCCAGCCCCTCGTCGCCGTCCATCCGCTCCGAGCCGCCCCAGTCCTCGCCCGGGCGCAGCATCTGCAGGTTCGAGTCGAGCCGGGAGAGCGACTCCATGAGCGCTGGCGAGCCGAACGCCTGCTGCGAGAGCTGCATCAGCTCCGCGCGCTGCTCGGCCGACATCGAGTTGAGCATCCGCTGGGCCGCCGCCGCGCGGGCCGCCATGGCGTCGAGGAGCTCGTCGAGGTTCTGCGGGTTCTCGGGGAAGAAGTCCCCGTGCTTGGCCATGAACTCCTCGAAGTCCTCCTGGGTGTCCTCACCCACGGCGCGCTTCTCGAGCAGCTCGTTGAGGTCCTCGAGCATCTGGTTGATCGCCGCGCGATCCTCGTCGGTGGCGTTCTCGAGCGCCTGCTTCATGCCCGCGAACCGCTGGTCGAGCAGCTCGCGGCCCAGCAGGTCCTTGATCTGCTCGTAGGCCTCGCGCGCCTCGCGGCTCTGCCAGTCGTACGACGACAGCTCGCTGACGGCCGCGGCCACGTTGGGTGGCAGCCCCTCGAGCTGCATCTCGCGCAGGGCACGGTCGCCGTCGTCCATCTCGACGTCGCGGGCCAGCTGCTTGCGCTCCTCGAGGACCGCCTTGTCGAGCAGCTCGCGGATCTCGCTGAGAGTGCCGTCGAGGTTGTGCTTCTGCAACAGCTCGGCGCGCCGCTCGGCCACCCGGCGGGCCAGGTCGTCGAGGCCCCGCTGGTCGCGGCCGCCGCGGCGCAGGAACTCCCGCATCGCTCGCTCCGGCGAGTAGCCCGCCATCACGTCCTGGCCGATCGCGTCGAGCGCCTCGGCGAGGTCGACCGGAGGCGCGAGCGGGTCGCCGCCGTCGTATCGGCCGTAGCGGGACCCGCGGCGGGAGGAGTGGAAGCTCATGTCGGGGTCCCCGCGGAAGCGTGCCCCGTCGGCGCGCAGCGCCCGCACCGCGCGGTTGCGTGGGGTGACTTAGCCATAGACGACCTCCCCGCCGCCGGACTCCTTGCTGACCTTTCGCGCCAGGTAGAGCCCCTCGAGCGCGAGCTCGATCGCGCCGGCCCGCTCCCCGTCGTTGGTCGCGCCCACCCGATCGCAGATCTCGTCGTAGAGCTCCGACTCCCCCAGCACCGGCAGCCCGGTGAGGAAGTCGCGCGCCGTGACCTGCTCACCGGTAGTGACCATCATCCCGCTCTCGAGCGCCTCGACGAGCAGCGCGAAGTCAAGGCCCCGGAAGACGTGCCGGACCGTCTCGGCGGTGGCCGTGCGGAGCAGATGGGTCAGGATCTCGGCCTCGCGGCCCTCCTCACCCGTCTCGAACTCGATCTTGCCGCCGAGGACATCGACCGCGGTCTCAAGGTCGACCACGCGAGCCACCGCTTCACTCTCGCCCTGCGAGGTGGCCCGGTGCAGCGCGGCCGCAGCGATCGTCTCGGCCCCGGCGATCGCGAACCGGGCGGAGACGCCCGAGCGCTGGTCCACCGACGACGACTCGCGCAGGTTGCTGGTGAAGCGCGCGAGGATCTCGACCAGGTGGTCGGGCACCTCGGCGACCAGGTGCGCCTCCTGGCGGATCACCGCGATCTCGTCGTCGAGCTCGGTCGGGTAGTGGGTGCGGATCTCGGCGCCGAACCGGTCCTTGAGCGGGGTGATGATGCGGCCGCGGTTGGTGTAGTCCTCCGGGTTCGCGCTGGCCACGACGAGTACGTCGAGGGGCAGGCGCAGCACGTAGCCGCGGATCTGGATGTCGCGCTCCTCCATCACGTTGAGCATCGCGACCTGGATCCGCTCTGCCAGATCCGGGAGCTCGTTGATCGCCACGATGCCGCGGTGCGAGCGCGGGATCAGCCCGAAGTGGATGGTCTCGGGGTCACCCAGCGACCGGCCCTCGGCCACCTTCATCGGGTCGACGTCGCCGATCAGGTCGGCCACGCTGGTGTCGGGGGTGGCCAGCTTCTCGGCGTAGCGCTCGGTGCGGTGCCGCCACACGATCGGCAGCTCGTCGCAGAGCTCGGCCGCGCGGCGCTGCGACTGGTGCGTGATCGGCTCGTAGGGGTGCTCCCCGAGCTCGGCACCGGCGATCACCGGGGTCCACTCGTCGAGCAGGCCGGACAGCGTGCGCAGCAGCCGGGTCTTGCCCTGGCCGCGCTCGCCGAGCAGGACCACGTCGTGGCCGGCGATCAGGGCGCGCTCGAGCTGGGGGATGACGGTGTCGTCGAAGCCGTGCAGCCCCGGCCACGGGTCGCGGCCCTCACGGAGGTGGTCGAGCAGGTTGTCGCGCAGCTCGGCGCGCAGCGTCTTCTGGACGTGCCCGGAGGCGCGCAGCTCGCCGACGGTCCCGATCGCGGGTGCGGCAGTGGGTGTGGCGGAGGGAGCAGAGGTCACATCTCAACGCTACTCAGCCAGGCAACAACTGGACGGCGTCTCCGGTTCGCCGCCCTAGTTGAGCTGCTGCTGGATCGCCCGCTCTCGACGGTTGAGCTCGGACTGCAGCCGGACCAGCGCGACGCCCACGCCGTTCAACCGGTCGGCGGCTCCGCGCAGCCGCGACTGCGTGGTCAGGTCCGAGAAGATGTTGTCGAACCACACGTCCAGGGTGAGGTTGAGCTCGCTGACCCCGATGGGACCGACCTCGGTCACTCCCACGTCCGCGAGCTCCTTGCGCAGCGCCGCCAGGGAGCCGTCGAGGTGCCGCATCCGCAGCTCGGTGTCGCGCATCTTCTCCCGCTTGATCCAGCTGGAGAACAGCCCGCCACCGAACCAGGTGTCGAACGTGCCCCAGTTGCGGGCCTCCCGCAGCTTGGTGCCGGTGTTGTCGAGGTTGGCGATCGCGATCTTCAGCTGCGCCTGCGCCTCATGGATCTCCTTCAGCTCGGCCCGCAGCGCCGCCGCGTCGTCCTGGTCGCCCATGGCTCGATACTTTCACCAGCGTGATCGCCACCGACTGTCCCTGTGGCTCGCTGCAGAGGTACGACGCGTGCTGCGGCCGGCTGCACCGCCGCGCGGCCGAGGCCGAGACGGCGGAGGAGCTGATGCGCTCCCGCTACTCGGCGTACGCCGTCGGCGAGCTCGACCACGTCTTCCGCACCTGGCACCCGCGCACCCGGCCGGAGAGGATCGAGCCCGACCCGGCGCTGACCTGGACCGGCCTGAGGATCCTCGACGTGGTCGACGGCGGGCTCGGCGACGAGACCGGTGAGGTGGAGTTCGAGGCGGCGTACGAGCGTGGCGGCAGCCCGGGCCGGCGCCGGGAGCGCAGCCGGTTCGAGCGCCGCCGGGGTCGGTGGGTCTACGTCGACGGCGACCTCGAGGACTGACTCGGAACCGGGCCGGGGAAGATGTGCCGGTGCGGGGATCTTCGGGGATCGCGGTCGGCGCGGCCGGTCTGCTGGTGACCGGGCTCGCCTGGTGGGGTGCGCAGGACCAGTCACGGCCGCTCGACCCCCACAACCGCGCCACCGCGCTGGTGCCGCCCGACGGCTACCGGTCCACCGGCATCGACAAGGACGGCACCGTCTTCGTCCAGGAGGAGGCCCGGCTCACCGGGTCGACGGCGCTGAGCGGCGCGCCGCCGCTGGTCGGCGGCGCGGTGCTGAGCCAGTTCCCGGACCCCGGTGACCTGCGGATCTGGCGCTCGGTGCAGACCCCGGTCGATGCCGACGTCGATCCCGACACCGGCTTCACCGACCAAGCGGTGACGCTGACCCAGCTCACCGACCGGGGCCTGGTCGAGCTGGCGGCGTACGGCGCGTTCACCCTGGTCTTCGACCCGCCGCTCCTCGAGGTGCCGGCCGACGTGCACGACGGACAGCAGTGGTCCTCGCACGGCGACGCCGTCCCTGGCGGCGGCGTGACCTACACCGGCACGACGAAGGCGACAGACGCCGGACACGGCTGCTTCCGGTTCACCGGCCGGTTCGTCTTCGCCTCCGGCACCAGCACCGTCTCGCAGCCCTTCGACCAGAAGTGGTGCCCCGGGCGGGGCCAGCTGCCCTACGCTCCCGCCGCGCCGACCGGGTGGACCGGGTCGACGGAGCCGCTGGCCACGAAGGCGGTGACCGACGACGCGAGCGGCTGGACGGCCCGCCCGCTACCGCTGGTCGTGGCCGGCTCGCTGACGGACCTCGACGGCGCCGGCGGCCCGATGGCGATCGCCCTCGACCTGCCACCGGTCGCCCTGCCCGGTGGCGCCATGGCGGTTGTCGACGCGCGCTCCGGCGACGTCTGGGGGCTGACGCCGGCGTCCGGCTCGATGGTCCGCGCCTGGATCGGCCATCCAGGCGGCGACGTCACCACCATCGGGTCGACCGGTGGCGCGACCGTGGTGACGACAGCTCACCGCGAGGCGCTCAGCTACGGCGAGCACGGCCAGTGGCTCTGGACGGCCCGGTTGCCCGACGTCGACCTCACCACTCCCCTGGCCGTCGACGCCGACCACGTCGTGCTCACCACCGTCCTGGGAGACGTGCTGGCCCTGGACCCACACGACGGGCACCGCGCGTGGACGGGATCGATGTCGGACCAGGTTGAGCTCACGCCCGTCACCGACGGCGACCACGTCGCCGCGACCGACATCGCGGGACAGCTCAGCCTGTTCGACGTCGACACCGGTGACACCGCCTGGACCGTTGACCTGCCTGCGCCGGCCGACGCCATCGGGATCGTGGGCGACAGTGTGGTCGTCGTGATGGGCGGCACCGTGGGGTCCTTCTCCCTGGCGGACGGCGGGCGCAGCTGGACCGCCGCCGACGACGACACGGGCCCCGGCACCACGGTGGCCGACGTCGGAGGAACGGTCGTCGTTGCGACCGACGCGAGCACGGTGGGCTACGACGCGCGCACCGGCCGGCGACGCTGGTCGACGTCCGGTGCGACCAGCTCGAGCGCCCTCGGCGACCTCCTGCTCCAGCAGACCGACGGCAGGCTGGTGGCCCGCGACGGCGATGGACACGTCGCCGGCCGGTGGTCCGTCTCCAACCACGTCAGCGAGTCGACCTATCTGGTGCCCAACGGGACGGGCGCGTGGGCCATGGACGGCATCGGCGACGCGACCGTGGTGGGGCCGTGAGGGGCGCCGCAGTGGTGCGCGCGCCGGTGGCCGCCGCGCGCGAGCTGGTGCTGACGGCCTTCGTTGAGCCCGTCCGCGAGGGACGGCTCCGCGGGAAGGACTGGCCGTCGGGGTTGCGTGCCGTCGTCGGGCTCGCGCTCATCGGTTTCGTGACCGCCGCCGCGCTCGTCCTGACCGCCCGGCCCATTCGGACCCACAGCGAGCTCACGGTCGGTCTCGGCGGCGAGCTCGTGTTCCCGCGCTGGGCGCTCTTCCTGTTCCTGGTGTTGACGGCGCTCTCCCTGGCGCTCGTGCACGCCGCCAGCCTGCACCTGTCCTGGTGGCTGCGGCTGCTGGTCCTGCTCATCGTGGTGGTCGCCGTGCTCACGACCTCCAACACCTACCTCGACCAGACGGCGGCGCCACACGTCGCCACCTGGGTGGGCTGCGCGCTCCTGGTGTTGCTGACCGCCGTGCGGTGGCGCGCGAGCTTCGCGTGGTGGGAGTTCGTGGCCTCGTTCCTGGTCATCGGCGCCACGGTCGCCGCGGCGTTCAGGTCCGAAGGACACTTCGCCGGGCCCCTCGGCCACGACACGGTCCCGGTCGGCGCGACGCTGACCATGCAGGCACTGGCGATTCTCGCCGCGCCATTCGTGTTCGTCTCCGGAGTCGCCTTCGCCCAGCTCGCGCTGCTGATGGCCACCCGCGTCGGTGGCGTGGTCGACCAGCGGGTACGACGGGGCGCGTGGCTCGTCGTCCTCAGCATCGTCCTGGCCGCGGCCGACCTGGTGTTGGCGTTCCGTCGGCTGCGCACCCCCACCGAGTTCGGGGCCAGCCACCTCTCCGTCGCGCTGTCGGGACTCGGCCTGGTGGTCGTCGTGGTCGCCTGGGCGCTGGCCCAGGTCCCGACCGACGTCGTCGACGACCTGGCGCCGGCGATGTCCGCCATCGCGATGCCCGTGGCGGTGCTGACGACTGCGCTGGTGCTGGTGAGCCTGCTCGTCTCGCGGGTCGACCTGGAGATCGTGAAGTATCGCGACCGGCCACATCTGGTCCTCGGTGGCCTCGAGGACGCGGTGGCCGGGCGCCATGCCCTCATCGCGAGTCGGTTCGGGGTCGGACTGCTGCTGGTCGGCGGGGCGGTCTGGCAGCGACACCGCCTGCCCGTCGCCGCGCTGCTCGGCGGCTGTGTCGGTCTGGTCCTGGTCACCTCTTGGGCGCGCCGAACCACGGGAGGCGCCGTCGACCTGCCGTGGACCTCAGACTCCGTCAACGACGCCGCGGCGCTGATGGCGGTGGTCACCCTGGTGGTGCTGGCCACGCGCCGCCGGCTGACCCGCAGCCGGCTGCTCGCACTCGGCACGGCCCTCGGTGTCGGCCTCGCTTGGTCGGTCCGGTCGACGTTCGACGCGCCGTTCGTGGCCCTCTTCGGGCTCGGCGCCACCGCCGCGGTCTTCCTCGGCCTGATCTGGGCACTGCTGACCGGTGCCGGCGAGGCCAACCTCGACAGCGGCCGCTACCCGCGACCATCGCGGGTCATGTTCTTCCTCGGAAACGCCGTGCTCGCGATGTCGGTGCTGGCCTTCGGCGCCCTCGGCCGGACTCAGTCGGTGGGGCTGGACACCCTGGCCTTCGGGTCACTCGGCGACGCCTACCTCGGCACCGGGCTGCTGTTGGCGGCGTACGGTCTCCTGGCCGTCGCCGTCGTGCGCGACCGGGCGCCACTGACCGCCGCCGGCCGAGTCAGTCCTGGACCGTCGCGTCGGCGATGTTGACCAGCCAGTTGAGATCGAACTTGTCCTTGACCTGGCCGAACTCGTCGCCCCAGGGCGCCTTCTCCAGCGGTACGTCGATGGTGCCGCCCTCGGCCAGCTTGTCGAAGTAGCCGTGCAGGAGGTCGCTCTCGTCGCCGCTGAGGCTGATGTGACCGTTGGGCGTCACCTCCGCTCCGCCGGCGTGGTCGCTCCCCATCAGCGTGAACCCTTCGTCGGTGGTCAGCTGGGCGTGCATCACGCCGTCCGAGGGGATGGGCGTGCCCTCGTGCTCGCTCGCGCCCATGTCGCCGAAGGTCATCACGGTGAGCTCCCCGCCGAAGACGCTCTGGTAGAACTCCATCGCCTCGCGGGCGTTGCCGTCGAAGCTGAGGTACGGGTTGAGGATTGCCATGCGCTCACCTTGCACCCGGCCACCGACAGACGGAAGGGGCGGCCCGGTGAACTTCTGGGAGCCAGCTAGCGGTCGTCGCGGAAGACGGCGGGCCGGCCCTCGTGACGCGCCCTCGTCGCCTCCTCGAAGTTGTCGGTGAGCAGCCGCAGGTAGAGCTGGCCGATCCCCTCGCTGTGCAGGTAGGTCTCCAGCGAGGTGGCCGACATCCCGGCGTACAACGACTTCTTGGTCAGCTCGATGCCGGGCTGCGAGAATGCCGCGATCCGCTGCCCCAGCTCGACGCCGGCGGTGACGACGTCGTCGTGCAGCGACGACACCAGCCCCACCCGCTCGGCCTCCTCGGCTCCCAGGTCGCGGCCGGTCAGCATCAGGTCGGCGGCCCGCGTCGAGCCGACGGCGCGCGGGAGCAGGAACGACAGCCCCAGCTCGGAAGCGGTCAGCCCGTTGTTGATGCCGGCCGCCCGGAAGTACGCCGCCCGCGCGGCGATGCGCAGGTCGCACGCCAGCGCCAGGCAGAGGCCGCCGCCGATCGCCGCGCCGTTGACGGCGGCGATGACGGGCTGGTGCAGCCGGCGCAGGGTCAGCACGATCTCCTCGAGCGCCTCCATCGCGCGCAGGGCGTAGGTCGGCCGGGTCACGCCGGCGACGCCGGGCGGCACCCCCGCGGACTCCTGGTCGGCGCCGGAGCAGAAGCCCCTGCCGGCACCGGTGAGCACGACCGCTCGGACGGCGTTGTCCTCGCCGAGCTCGCGGAGCGCCTCGCGCAGCGGGGTCATCACGTCGAAGGCCATGGCGTTCATCCGCTCGGGGCGGTTGAGCGTGACGACCGCGACCTCGGGGACGGGCCGGTCGACCAGGACGTAGCTCATCTGCTCACACGCTCAGGATCACCGAGGAGCCGTGCCCGAACAGCCCCTGGTTGGCAGTGATCCCGACCGTGGCCCCCTCGACCTGGCGGCCGGTCGCCCGGCCGCGCAGCTGCCAGGTCAGCTCGCAGACCTGGGCCAGCGCCTGGGCCGGGACCGCCTCCCCGAAGCAGGCCAGCCCGCCACTCGGGTTGACGGGGATCCGGCCGCCGATCGTCGTCTCACCGGCGCGCAGCAGCGACTCGGCCTCGCCGCGCTTGCACAGGCCGAGGTCCTCCATCCAGTCCAGCTCGAGGGCGGTGGAGAGGTCGTAGACCTCGGCGACCGAGACGTCCTCGGGCGAGATGCCCGCCTCCTCGTAGGCCGCGTGCGCGATCGACTCCTTGAACGTTCGCTCCGGCACCGCGCCACCGAGCACCGCCGTGGAGTCGGTGGAGATGTTGGGCATGTCCATGACCGTGTTGGGGAACGTGGGCGTCACCGTGCTCACCGCGTTGACGCGCACCGGCCGGTCCAGCCCGAGCTTCCGCGCGTACTCGACGCTGCTCACCACCACCGCCGCGGCACCGTCGGACGTCGCGCAGATGTCGAGCAGGTGAAGCGGGTCCGAGACGACCGCGCTCGAGAGCACGTCGCCGACGCTGACCTCCTTGCGGTAGCGGGCGTTCGGGTTCGCCAGCCCGTGCCTGGCGTTCTTGACCTTCACCGCCGCGAAGTCCTCGGGCGTGGCGCCGTAGAGGTCCATCCGGCGCCGGGCGTAGAGCGCGAAGTAGGCGGGGTTGGTCATGCCCAGCAGCCGGAACCGCAGCCAGTCAGGGTCGTCCCACCGCTCCCCCGCGTTGGGTGCCAGGAACCCCTTGGGCGTGGTGTCCGCGCCGACCACCAGGGCCACCTCGCTCAGCCCGGCCAGGATCCGGGCCCGCGCGGTGTCGAGCGCCTGGGCGCCGGTTGCGCAGGCGGCGTACGACGTCGCGACCCGCGCGCCGTTCCAGCCCAGCGCCTGGGCGAAGGTGGCGCCCGCGACGTAGCCGGCGTAGCCGTTGCGGACCGTCTCACCGCCGACCACCAGGTCGACCGACTCCCAGTCGATGCCGGCGTCGGCCAGGGCGGCCCGGGCCGCCACCACGCCGTACTCCGTGAACGGCCGGCCCCACTTGCCCCAGGGGTGCATGCCCACGCCGAGGACGGCCACGTCGCTCGCGCTCACTGGTCCGCCTCCCCGCCGAGCTCGGTGACGGGCTTCCAGCGCCAGATGAGGAGGTCGGGGTCGAGCGGCTCCACCACGAGCTCCACCTCGGCGCCGACCCGGAGGTCCTTGACGCCGTAGCCGTCCGCGACCTGGCCCAGCACGATGATCCCCTCGGCGAGCTCGACGGCCGCGAGCGCGAACGGCTCGTAGGAGTCCGTGCGCGGGACGTACGGCGCCGGAGGCTGGTACTGCGCGTCGGTGTAGCTCCACACGGTCCCGCGGCGGCTCAGCTCGGTGGTCTCGAACTCCTCACCGTCGCAGGCGGGGTTGCGACAGAAGCCCGCTCGGTCGGGCGGGATCGGCGGGAAGTAGACGGTCGCGCAGGTCGTGCAGCGCGACCCGAGCAGCGCCGGCTCCGATCCGGTGGTGAACCACCCCTCGACCGCTGGACTCGCGCTCATCTCGCCACCTCACCCCACCAGAAACTAGAACGTGTTCTCACTTTAGCGGTGCCTGTGGATGAGCGCCGACCTGTGGGCCGAGATCCGGGCAGGCTTCGGGCGTGGTCGACGTGCGAGGGGTGAGGCACCATGGGAGTCATGACGGCAGTCGAGACGTGGGGCAGGTTCACCCGCGCCGACTTCGAGAAGCTCCCCGAGGATGCCGGTGACGGCATCCGTTATGAGCTGCTCGACGGTGCGATCGTCATGACTCCCGCCCCCGGGGTGGCACACCAGACAGCGGTCGCGAACCTCCTGTTCCTCCTCCACCAGGCTGCTCCTGCCGGGATGAGGACGATGGTGTCGCCGTTGGACGTCTACCTCCCGACCGACGACATCCTCGAGCCCGACGTGCTGGTCATCACCCCAGACGCAGTGCGCGACGACAAGGTGCAGGGAGCCGTTCCCCAGCTCGTGGTCGAGGTGTTGTCGCCCAGCTCGCGGCGCCGCGACGTGGGCGACAAGCTGACGGCCTACCGCGATGCCGGCGTGCCGAGCTACTGGGTCGTCGACCCGGTCGACCCCCGGCTGCGCGCCTGGGAGCTGCGCGGCAGCGACTACGTCGAGATCGCCGACGTGTCCGGCGACGAGGAGTGGACGGCCACCGAGCCGTTCGAGGTGACGTTCCGCCCATCCGACCTGACCCGCTGAGCGCTTCCGGACCGGCCTTCCTAGGCTGGCCGGCATGGCTACGACAGATCTGACCGGCTCCGTCGCGCTCGTCACCGGCGCCTCCAGCGGCATCGGCGAGGCGACCGCCGAATCGCTGGCCGCCCTCGGCGCCAAGGTCGCGCTGGTCGCCCGCCGAGCCGACCGGCTCGAGGCGCTCGCGGGCCGGATCCGAGACGCCGGAGGCACGGCGCTCGTCATCGAGGCCGACGTGACCGGCCGCGACGCGGCCGAGCAGGCCGTGGCGCGCAGCGTGACCGAGCTCGGCGCCCTCGACATCGTGGTCAACAACGCCGGGGTCATGCTCCTGGGGCCTATCGAGCAGGCGCCCATCGAGGAGTGGGAGCGCATGGTCCAGCTCAACATCATGGGTGCGATGTACGTCGCCAAGGCGGCGCTCCCGCACCTGCTCGGCGCCGCCGAGAGCGGCCCCCGCGGGGTGGCCGACCTGGTCAACGTCTCCTCGGTGGCCGGCCGGGTGGTGCGCAACGGCAGCGGCGTCTACAACGCCAGCAAGCACGCCCTCGGCGCGTTCAGCGAGAGCATGCGCCAGGAGTTCACCCGGCGGGGGCTGCGGTCCTCGCTGGTCGAGCCCGGCGCCACCGCGACCGAGCTGGCGAGCCACAACCGCGAGGAGGTGCAGGTCGGCCTCCGGCAGCGGTTCGGGCAGATGACCCGGCTCGAGGCGCAGGACATCGCCGACGTGATCACCTTCGTGGTCACCCGGCCCCGCCACGTCGCGGTCAACGAGGTGCTGGTCCGGCCGACCGACCAGGAGCAGTAGCCGGGCCGCCGGGGCCGAGTTTCGTCGGTCGACCGACGAAACCCGGGCTGGGACGACGAAACGGCGTCGTCCAAGGCAGAGTTTCGTCGGCCGACCGACGAAACTCCCCCGCCGCCGCGCCGCTATCGTGAGCGCCCGTGCCGACCAACCGCATGGAGGCGTTCAGCGACGGGGTCATCGCGATCCTCATCACGGTGATGGTGCTCGAGCTCCACGTCCCCCACGGCACCGACTGGGGCGCGCTGCACGATTCGCTGCCGACGCTGCTGACCTACGTGCTGAGCTTCGTCTACCTCGGCATCTACTGGAGCAACCACCACCACATGCTGATGGTCACCGACGAGGTCGGCGGCCTGGTGCTGTGGGCCAACCTGCACCTGCTGTTCTGGCTCTCCCTGGTCCCCTTCGCCACCGGCTGGATGGGCGAGAACCACTTCGCGCCGGTCCCCGCCGCGGCCTACGGCATCGTGCTGCTCGGGGCCGCGCTGGCCTACTACACGCTGCAGACCACGATCGTGCGGATGCAGGGGCCGGGCTCGACGCTGGCCGCCGCGGTCGGGCGCGACCTCAAGGGCAAGGCGTCGCCGCTGTTCTACCTCGCCGGGATCGCCCTGGCCTCGGTGGACCGGTGGCTGTCCGTGGCGATGTACGTCCTGGTCGCCCTGATCTGGCTGGTGCCGGACCGGCGGGTCGAGCGGACGCTGGTCGCCCGGCGTTCGGCAGCCACGCCGGCCGACGACTGACGCCGGGTCACTCCCGGGTCACCCCGGGTCACCCCCGGGTCACTCCCGGGTGCCGGCCAGGAAGGCCAGCAGGTCCTGCCGGGTGAGTACGCCGACCGGCTTCCCGTCCTCCTGCACCAGCACCGCGTCGGAGCTCTCGAGCAGCGCCACCGCGTCGCGGGCGTCCTCCGTCGAGCCGACCGTCGGCAAGGGCGGGCTCATGTGGTCCTCGACCCGGTCGGTGAGCCGGGCGGTTCCGGCGTAGAGGGCGTCGAGCAGGGCCCGGTCGGAGACCGACCCCGCGACCTCGGCCGCGACGATCGGCGGCTCCGCACGCACGACGGGCATCTGCGAGACGGCGTACTCCTGCAGGATCGCGACCGCCTCGGCGATCGTCTCGCCGGGATGGGTGTGCACCAGGTCGGGCAGCCGGCCGTCCTTGCCGCGCAGCACCTCCCCGACGGTCTGGGTCTTGTCGCGGGTCGCCTCGGTCGGGAAGCCGTAGGTCGCCAGCCAGTCGTCGTTGAACACCTTGGTGAGGTAGCCGCGGCCGCTGTCGGGCAGCAGCACGACGATGACGGCGTCCGTCTGCCCTGCCTCGGCCAGCTCGTGCGCCAGCTGGCGCGCGGCCCAGGCCGCCATCCCCGAGGAGCCGCCGACGAGCAGCGCCTCCTCGCGGGCCAGCCGCCGCGTGTAGGCGAAGGAGTCGGCGTCGGAGACCTCGATGACCCGGTCGGCGATGGTGCGGTCGTAGGTCTCGGGCCAGAAGTCCTCACCGACGCCCTCGACCAGGTAGGGCCGGCCCGAGCCGCCCGAGTAGACCGACCCGGCCGGGTCGGCGCCGATCACCTGGATCTCAGGGTTCTGGTCCTTCAGGTAGCGGCCGACGCCGGAGATGGTGCCGCCGGTGCCCATGCCGGTGACGAAGTGGGTGATCTTCCCGTCGGTCTGCGCCCAGATCTCCGGTCCGGTGGTCTCGTAGTGCGAGAGCGGGTTGTTGGGGTTGGAGTACTGGTCGGGCTTCCAGGCGCCCGGCTGCTTGGAGAGCTTGTCGGAGACGTTGTAGTAGGAGTCCGGGTGCTCGGGCGCCACCGCGGTCGGGCAGACGACCACCTCCGCGCCGTAGGCCTTGAGCACGTTGCGCTTGTCCTCGCTGACCTTGTCGGGGCAGACGAAGATGCACTTGTAGCCGCGCGCCTGGGCGACCATCGCCAGCCCGACGCCGGTGTTGCCGGACGTCGGCTCGACGATCGTGCCGCCGGGCTGCAGGGCGCCGGAGGCCTCGGCAGCGTCGATCATCCGGGTGGCGATCCGGTCCTTCACCGAGCCGCCGGGGTTGAGGTACTCGACCTTGGCGAGCACCAGCGGTCCCTGGTCGTCCGCACCACCACCGGGCAGGTCGAGGGTCCGGTGCAGTCGAACCAGCGGGGTGTTGCCGATCAGGTCGAGGACCGAGTTCGCATACTCCACCCGGCCGATCCTTCCATGCGCTCGTCCGTAGCATGGACTCGTGGGGAAGGCCGGGGCCGCACGCAAGCTTGCCTCCGCTGCGGCGTACGGCGGCGGCGGGCTGTCGCTGCTCGGCGGCGCCCTCTACGGCGTACTGCGGGCCGAGGCAACCCTGGCCCGGCGGGCCATCGGAGAGGCGGGCGAGGAGCCACCGCCGGACGCCACCGGCTGGTACGGCCGCGGCCGGCCCGGGCCCGCCGTCAAGATCGTGCTGCTCGGCGACTCGAGCGCGGCCGGCTACGGCGTGGAGCGGGTCGAGGAGACCCCGGGGGCGCTGCTCGCGAGCGGGGTGGCGGAGCGAGCCGACCGTCGGGTCTACCTGCGCGCGTTCGCCAAGGTGGGCGCCCGCTCCTCCGACCTGGCCGGGCAGCTCGACCGGGCGCTGCCGATCGAGCCCGACGTCGCAGTCATCCTGATCGGGGTCAACGACGTGACCCACCGGGTCCGCCCGGCGGCGTCCGTCGGCCACCTGGCCGAGGCGGTGCGCCGGCTCAGGGAGGCGGGCGTCGCGGTGGTGGTCGGCACCTGCCCCGACCTCGGCACGGTGAAGCCGATCCCGCCGCCGCTCAAGCAGGTGGCCCGGACCTGGTCGCGGCGGATGGCGGCCGCGCAGAGCATCGCGGTGGTCGAGGGCGGGGGCCGGACCGTCTCGCTCGGCTCGGTGCTGGGCCCGGAGTTCGCCGCGGCGCCCGCGCTGCTGTTCGGTCCCGACCAGTTCCACCCCTCGGCGGCCGGCTACCGCTCCCTCTCCGCGGTGCTGCTGCCCTCGACGCTGGCCGCACTCGGACTGATCCCCGACGACGAGGCCGAGCCCGAGGCCCTGCGCGGCGAGGGCGTGCTGCCCATCACCGCCGCCGCCCTCCAGGCGGTCAACATCCCCGGCACCGAGCTCGGCGGCACCGAGGTCGCCGGCCGCAGCCGCGGCGTACGCGGCCTCTGGGTCGAGCTGCGGCACCGCCGCCGCCAGCCGCAGCCCGAGGCCGAGGCGCCGGACCAGCACGAGGAGCTCGACGCCGACGAGGGCGAGACCGCCCCCGCGGGGTAGGCAAAACCCCACCCCGATCGGCGGCCTGGACCCATCGAGCCCGAGCCGCGCCGTTCCTAGCGTCGGAGACAACCAGTTTCCGACGCTAGAGGAGCACCCATGAACCCCCAGACACCCGCGCTCGAGGTCCACGACCTCGTGCGCACCTACGGCGAGGGGGCCGGCACCGTCCGCGCCCTCGGCGGCATCGACCTGACGTTCCCGACGGGCACCTTCACCGCGGTGATGGGTCCCTCGGGCTCCGGCAAGTCGACCTTCCTGACCTGCGCCGCCGGTCTCGAGCGGCCCACCGAGGGCCGGGTCGTCATCGCCGGCGACGACATCACCTCGTGGAGCGAGGGCGAGCGCACCCTGCTGCGCCGGGAGCGGATCGGCTTCGTCTTCCAGGGCTTCCACCTGATGCCCTACCTCACCGCGGAGCAGAACATCGCCCTCCCGCTCCGGCTCGCCGGACGCCGCGTCGACCGCGCCCGCGTCCGTGAGCTGCTCGCCCGGGTCGGGCTCGGCGACCGGAGCGGTCGGCTGCCCTCGGAGCTCTCCGGCGGCCAGCAGCAGCGCGTCGCGATCGCCCGGGCCCTCGTCAGCGACCCCGCCGTGATCCTGGCGGACGAGCCGACCGGTGCGCTCGACTCCTCCACCGCGCACGAGGTCCTGGCACTGCTGCGCAGCTGTGTCGACGACCTGCGCCAGACCGTCGTGATGGTCACCCATGACCCCGTCGCTGCGTCGTACGCCGACGCGGTGGTCTTCCTCGTCGACGGGCGGATCGCCGGCCGGATGGACCGGCCCACCGCCGACGCGGTCGCCGGTCAGATGGCCCACCTCGACGAGCTGGTCGTGGGGGCCGCGTCATGACCCGCCTCGCGATCGCGTCGCTGCGCCACCGCGCCACGGCCTCGACGGCGACCTTCCTGACGGTGCTCCTCGGCACGGCGCTCATGGGCTCGTTCGCGACGCTCGCCCAGACCGCGACCGGATCGGTCTCGGACGTCGACCACGACACCCTGTTCATCATGGGTGCCGTCGTCGGCAGCTGGGGCGCCCTGATCGTGCTCTTCGCTGTCGTCTCGACCGTCGGCATCACCGTGACCGAGCGCGAAGCCGAGATCGGCCTGCTGCGCACCATCGGCGCCACGCCGCGCCAGGCGGGCCGGCTGGTCCGGGCCGAGACACTGCTCGTCGCCGTGGTCGCCTCCGCTCTCGGCGCGGTCCTGGCCGGGCTGGGCGGCCGCGCGCTGCTCGCTCTGCTCAGGAGCGGGGACGTCGTCGCCGACACCGTCCGCTACGACGCCGGCCCGGCGCCGGCCGCGACCGCCGTCCTGATCGTGCTGGTCAGCCTCGTCGGCTCGGGGTTCGCCGCACGCCGCGCGACCCGCGGCCCCGCGACCATCACCCCGAACGAGACCTCCTCGGGCGCCCAGCGACTGCGGGTCTGGCGGGTGGTCGTGGCCGTCGTGCTGATCGGCTACGGCCTGGCCATGGGCGTGGTCACCATCACCGTGACCGCCCACGACCCCGACCCCTACGCCTCGATGCAGACCTCGGGCTCGTGCGCGATCCTGGTCTCCCTCGGCCTGGCCAGTCTCGCCCCATGGCTGCTGCGGCACCTCTCGGTGCTGGCCCGGCCGGTGCTCGGCTCGGGGGCGTCCGGTCACCTGGCGGCCTACAACACCCGGCGCCGGTCCCACCTGCTCGCCGGCGTGCTGGCCCCGGTCATCGTGCTCACCGCGTCGGCGGTCGGGGTGCTGATGGCGGTCGGCACCGACGACCGGACCCGGCCCGGCGGCTACGACCAGGACGCCCGCACGATCAACCTGCTCAACAACGTCGTGGTGGGGATGGTGGTGCTCTTCGCGGCCGTCGTCGTGGTCAACACCTTCGCCGCCGTGGTCGCGCACCGTCGGGCCGAGCTGCACCGGCTGTGGCTGCTCGGCGCGACGCCGGACCAGGTCGAGTCCTCGGTGCTGGCGGAGGCCCGCGTGGTCGCCTGCGTCGGCGTCCTGCTCGGGCTGGTCGCCTCGCTCGCGACGGTCGTGCCGTTCGGGGTGGCTCGTCACGAGGGCGTGGTCCCGGACGGTGAGCTCTGGCTGCCGGTCCTGGTCGCGGCCGGCGTGGTCGTGCTGACGCTGCTGGCCGCGCGGTCCGCGGTCCGGCGCACGGCACCCTCGCTCGGCGGCGCCCGATGACAGACTGGAGCGCGATGTCTCTCCAGCCGATCACGACGGTCCGTCCGGCGCCGGTCGACGGGGACGCCCTCGTCGACCGGCTCCGGCTGACCGCGGTCTCCCTCGGCTACGCGCTCTCCATGGCTCCGGCGCTGGCGCTCGGCATCCTGTCGATCCTGTGCATCCCGCTCGGCCTGGTGACCGCCGGCTTCGTCCTGGCCCTGGCCGTGGTGCCGGCCACCGCGGCCCTCACCGGGCTGCACCGGCGGGTCAGCGGCCGGCTCCTGGGCGAGGAGATCGCCACGTCGTACGCCGACACGACCGGCACCAACGTGGTGACCCGCCCGGTCCGCTGGATCACCGACCGCGCCCGCTGGCGCGACGTGGGCTTCGTGTGGTTCTCGGCCACCGGTGGCTTCGCGCTGTCGGTGCTGCCGGTCGCGCTGCTGGTCGGGCCGCTCACCCACGTGGTCGGCGCCGTGGTCGACGGCGGCTTCTGGTGGTGGATCCTCGTGCTGCTCGACGGGCCGCTGCTGCTGGTCTGGTGGCTGGTCACCCCGGCGCTGGTCCGGGCCCGCGCGGTCGCCGAGCGCAACATCCTCGGCTCCGCACGGGTCGCGGAGCTCGAGCGGCGGGTCGAGCAGGTCACGACGTCGCGCACCGAGACCCTCGACCACAGCGCCGCCGAGGTGCGCCGGATCGAGCGCGACCTCCACGACGGCGCCCAGGCCCGGATCGCCGCGGTCGGCATGAACGTCGGGCTCGCCGAGAAGCTGATGGCCACCGACCCCGCCGCGGCCGCCGAGCTGCTGCGTGAGGCGAGGGAGACCACCGTCGACGCGCTGGAGGACCTGCGGTCGGTGGTGCGGGGCATCCACCCGCCGGCCCTGGCCGACCGTGGGCTGGCCGGCGGTCTCGAGGCGCTCGCCCTGCCGATCCCGCTGCCGATCACGGTGACCGTCGATGCCGGGGAGCTGCCGGCTCCCGTCGAGTCCGCGGCGTACTTCGCGGTGGCCGAGTGCCTGGCCAACACGGTCAAGCACGCGGGCGCGACCCGGGCCTGGGTCCGGGTCCGCCACGACGGGGACGTGCTGCACCTGGTCGTCGGCGACGACGGCCGCGGCGGCGCCGACCCACACGGCTCCGGGTTGGCCGGCGTGGCCCGCCGGCTCGCGGCGTTCGACGGCCGCATGGTGGTGGAGAGCCCGGCCGGAGGCCCGACGGTCGTGACCATGGAGGTGCCGTGCCCTCAGTGACCGCACCGCCGCTGCGGGCCGTGCTGGCCGAGGACCAGGCGCTGCTCCGCGTGGGGCTGACCCGGATCCTCGAGGCGAGCGGGATCGCCGTCGTGGCGGCCGTCGACAACGCGCCCCAGCTCGAGCGGCTGCTCGAGGGCGGCGACTTCGACATAGCGATCGTCGACGTACGCCTCCCGCCGTCGTTCTCCACCGAGGGGCTGAGCGCCGCCATCGCCGCCCGCGCCGCCCGGCCCGGGCTGCCCGTGCTCGTGCTCAGCCAGCACGTCGAGCCGATCTACGCCCGCGACCTGCTGGCCAGCGGCGAGGGTGCGATCGGCTACCTGCTCAAGGACCGGGTCGCCGACGTCGACGAGTTCGTGGCCGCCGTACGCCGGGTCGCCGCGGGCGGCACCGTGCTCGACCCCGAGGTGGTGGCCGGGCTGGTCAGTGGGCTCGGCAACGGCACCCGGAGCCGACCGCTGGACCGGCTCACCGAACGGGAGCGCGAGGTGCTCACGCTGATGGCAGAGGGCCGCTCCAACGCGGCGATCGCGGCCCGGCTGTTCGTCTCGGAGAAGGCGGTCGGCAAGCACACCAACTCGATCTTCAGCAAGCTCGACCTGCCGCAGGCGGCCGACGACAACCGCCGGGTGCTCGCCGTGCTCGCCTGGCTCCAGGGTCAGACATGACGACGGCCCCTCGTCCCGAGGACGAGAGGCCGCCGGAGAAGTCCCCGCGAGGCGTCGCCCTAGTTGTCGTTGAAGATCGCCAGCAGGCGCAGCAGGTTGGTGTAGATCCAGACCAGGCTGACGGTCAGCGCGAACGCCGCCCGCCACGACTCCTGCTCGGGGATCCGGTTGGCGATCCCCTGCTCGACGAAGTCGAAGTCGAGGATCAGCATGAAGATGCCGAGCGCGAGGCCGGCGATCGCCGTCAGCATGCCGAGGCCGCCGAAGCCGAACAGGCCGAACGAGTCACCGAACGCGCCGAGCACCAGCTCCAGCAGGCTCAGCCCCACCATCCCGAAGACCGCCGCGACCACGAAGGTCCGGAACTTCTGGCCGACCTGGATGTTGAAGAACTTGTAGGCCGCCAGCGTGCCGGCGAAGGCCGCGAACGTGCCGATCACGGCCTGGACCACGAGGTTGTGACCCGTGCCCGGCTCGTTGTAGACGGCGTCGATGAACTTGCTGAAGGCGCCGAGCGCGACGCCCTCAGCGACGGCGAAGGCCATCACCAGGGGCGGGCTGATCACTCGCTTGAACGAGTTGACCATCGACAGCGCGAAGGCGACGAGCGAGCCGAGGGTCAGCGCCGCGACAAGGCTGCTGGGGACGCTGGTGGCAGTGATGTCACCGGTCACCATCCAGGTGGCCGCGGCGGAGACGATGACGAGGCCGAGGGTGATCGCGGTCTTCTGGACCACCGAGTCGATGGTCATCGGGCCGGAGGTCGCGACGGGCGCGTAGCCCGCACCACCCGGCGTGCCGACGGACCACTGGGACGGGTCGGTCATCTGGCCGTAGCCGGTCTGAGGGGCCCCGTTGCCGGCGTAGGTCTGGTTGCCGTAGAGGTTGGTGCCGCCGCGGTGGAACTCCTCCGAGCGACGGAACACCGGGTTGTTGCTCTGCATGGTCTCTCCTTGGAGGCCGGGGTGAGAGGTCCATCCTACGGACCGTTCGTCAGGTTCAACGCAGGTCCGCGGCCCGGCGTTCCCGGCGTACCTATGGATTCGCTGAGATCCGCAGCGACACGGTCCGGGTCGAGTTCGCCCGGACCAACAGGAAGTGGCCGGACCGTCGGTAGCTGCCGTGCTCGACGGCGACCCGGAAGCCGTGGGGGTAGTGCAGCGGGCTGATGAAGATGCGGGTGGGCGCGGTGATGGACCGGGCCGGGCGGTAGCGGAACCAGAAGCGTCCGCTGCGCGGGTGGAACCGCATCACCAGCGGCGTCCCGGCGGTCGCCTGGGCGTAGGTGCGCACCAGCAGCCGGACCTTGTCCTGCTTGACCGAGGAGAGGTCGGTGTCGTCGGTGAACAGGCCCTGGTGCCCGTCGGCCGTGGTCGGGTCGTTCCAGCGCTTGTAGGCCCAGTGCGTCCAGCCCATCAGGTGCCGGTCCGCCGAGGCTGCGTCGATCTTGATGGCCTTGAGGTTGTCGGTGGCGCCCCACTCGCTCATCATCGGCACGGCGTCCATGCGTTGGGCCTGGTCGAGTGCGTGCGCCTCGCGACCGTCGGAGAACGCGCGGCAGCTCTTCACGTCCGCGCCGGGGACGCCCTGGCTCTCGAGGAACACCGCCGGGCAGTAGTTGTGCCAGGAGAAGCCGAGCTGCTGCTCGCCCTTCGCCGGGGTGAAGTAGGTGTCGATCGCCTGCCCGCCGGCGAACTGCTGCGGCTCCCACCAGACGATGTTGTCGGGGTCGACCGAGCGAACCGTCCGCAGCCCGGCCATCATCGCCGGCTCGAGCTCGGCCGGGTAGGACGCCGGGCAGCCGTCCGCCAGGCAGGTGGGCCACTCGAGCCCCATCCACGGCTCGTTGAGCAGGTCGTAGCCCATCAGGTAGCGCTGGTGCTGCCAGCGCGTCGCGGCCACGCGCCAGGCCGCCAGCCAGCCGTCGAGAAGCCCCCGCCGGTTGGCCCAGAAGTCGTCGAACATCGAGGAGACCTCGGGGGTCCAGTAGCCGGTCGGGAACGGCGCGACCACCGGCGGGGTCAGGCTGTAGGGCGGCTGCCGGACCGCGGCCCAGTCGGGGACCCCCTCCCCGCCGTACTGCTCGTGCCACTCGTCCTGGTGCATGTCGAGCTGGATCCAGATGTGGTGGCGGGCCAGCAGGTCGAGCACCCGCTGCCACTGGTCGAGGTAGGTGGGGTCGGCCTGGCCGGGCGCATCCGGGGTCAGGCCTGCCCACAGGGTGCCGACGCGGGCGGCGTTGAAGCCGTGCCGGGCCAGCCAGCGGGCGTCCTGCTCGGTGAAGCCGGTCGGCCCGTCGGGTGGCACGTAGGGCTTGAGCTTGTAGACCAGGTTGAGGCCGTGCACGATCACGACCCGCCCCTGCGGGTCGACCAGCCACCGTCCCTCGCGGCGCAGCTGCGGTGGGTCATGGCGGTGGCCGCTCCGGGATGGTCCCAGACGTTCGGCACCGAGAACCCGTGTGTCGCCGTGCGAAACGTCGGGGACTGTCGCCCCGGCGGGCGCGGCGAGGGTTGCGCCGGAGGCCAGCAGGGCCAGGCTGGTCAGCGCGCAGAGAACCCGCGGTCGTCGCACAGCACCGACAACTTGGCCGCGCGGCTCAGGTCACGGCGCCCCGGGCGCGCGTGGTGCCCCCGGTGGGGCTCGAACCCACACTGAGCCGCTTTTAAGGCGGTTTCCTCTGCCGGTTGGGATACGGGGGCGGGGTCAGCCTAGGGAGGTCCGCAGGGCGGCCGCTCGGCCGAGGACGTCGTCGAGCATCGGGGCGGTGAGCCGCCCGGTGAACGTGTTCTGCTGGCTGGGGTGGTAGCAGCCCAGCAGGGTGAGCTCCCGGTCCGGACCGACCAGGGTCGCCTCGGCGCCGTGGCCGAACTTCGGCCTGGGGGCCGCGACCGGCCAGCCCAGGGCGCGGAACGAGCGCAGCGTCGCGTCCCAGCCGATCGAGCCGAGCGCGACGACCACCCGCACATGGTCGATCAGCAGCGCCAGCTCGGCCTCGATCCACGGGGCACAGGTGTCGCGCTCGACGGTGGTCGGCCGGTTCTGCGGAGGGGCACACCGCACCGTCGCCACCATCCGGGTGTCGACCAGCTCGAGGCCGTCAGCCGCGTGGACCGACGTTCCCTGGTTGGCGAGCCCGACGCGATGCAGCGAGGCGAAGAGCCAGTCGCCCGAGCGGTCACCGGTGAAGACCCGGCCGGTGCGGTTGGCGCCGTGAGCCGCCGGCGCCAGGCCGACGATCAGGACCGCGGGGGTCGGCGACCCCCAGCCAGGGATCGGCCGGCCCCAGTAGGGCTCGCCGGCGTACGACGCGCGTTTGGCGACCGCGACGTCCTCGCGCCAGCGGACGAGGCGGGGGCAGGCCCGGCAGACCGAGACGGCTGCGTCGAGCTCGGCGAGCGTCGGAGCGGCGGCGAGGCGGCGCACCTGGGCGGCGGTGCGCGCCACCGGGGTGCCTGGGACGGCCGGGTCGCCGGGCCAGCCGCTTCCGGGTGGCACCGGCGACGCGAACCGTCGCCCCGTGGCGGGATGAGGGAGCTCCGAAGCTTCGCCCACGATGGGCGGAGACTACGGGGTCGCCTGCATCCCGACCTGGGTGTCGTTGCCGCGCACCTTGTCGGCCGCGGTCGACGCGGCGGAGGACACCTTGTCCTTGGCCGCTCCGGCTGCGGCCGCCGCCTGGTGGGCGGCCGCGTCCTGGGCTCGGTGCGCGACCCGCTGCACCTTCGGGTTGTCGGCCACCTTCTTGGCGGTGGCGGCGATCTGGTCGTAGCGCTGGCGCCCGGCCCTGGCTCCGAGCACGTAGCCGGCTCCGGCGGCGACCAGCAGTGACAGCTTGCTCATGACCTTCTCCTCTTCACGACGATGACGACGACGGCGACGGCCGCGGCGGCGCCCGCCACGACAGCGGCTCGCTTCGCGAGCCTCCTGGCCCGGACCTCGACCTGCACCTCGAGCTCATTGACCGTGGCAGCGAGCTGCTCCCGCTGGCGCGCGATGTCGGCCTCGAGGTCGGCCTGGCTGAGCTTCTGCGACGACATCAGCGGTGTCCCTTCACGGCCTCGACGTCCAGCCTGGCCCCCGCGATCGCCCGTTCGGGCACCGGCGGGGTTGCCTGAGCCACCTGCTTGCGGCCCAGCAGCGCCGCGACGGCGGCCACCACGAGCAGCACCGCGGTCACGATCAGGGCCGCGGCCCACAGCGGCAGCACCAGGTCGAGCAGGATCACCGCGGTCGCGAGCAGCCCCGCGACGCCGTAGAGCGCGACCACTCCCGCCGCACCGAACAGCCCCAGGCCGGTGCCGGCGCGCTTGCCCTTCTCGGTGAGCTCGGCCTGCGCCAGGCGCAGCTCGGAGCGGACCAGCTCGGGCAGCTGCTCCGAGAGCCGGTGCACGACCGCGCCGAGCGGTTCGTCAGTCTGCTGAGAGCTCATCCCCGGCAGTGCCCGACGGTCCCCCCGACTAAACCGGCGGCTCGACCAGCGACCAGGCGATCCCCTCGAGGATGTCGGCCTCGGAGACCACCAGCGAGTCGACGGGCGTACGCCGGAGCACGCGCGACAGGATCAGCGCGCCGGCATCGATCACGTCAGCCCGGCCGGGGTCGAGCCAGGGCAGTGCGAGCCGCTCGGTGACGGTCATCCCGACCAGGCGGTCGGCCATCGCGTGCACCCGTTCGACGGGAAGCACCGCCTGGTCGATCGCGTCGCGGTCGTAGGCCGGCAGGCCGAGCACGCCGGCGGCCACCGAGGTGACCGTGCCGGCGACGCCGACGACCGTGGCCGCGCGGGCCGGCGAGACCGGGCAGGCGTCGAGGTGGCGCTCGATGTCGCCGACGCAGGCGGTGATCTCGGCCATCGTGGGCGGGTCCGACCGGAGGTGCCGCTCGTGCAGCCGCACCGACCCGATGTCCATCGAGTGCGCGGCCGAGGGGGGCGACGTGAGGGAGGCGCCTCGGATCAGCTCGGTCGAACCGCCGCCGATGTCAATGACGAGGACCGGTAGCGCGGGGGGCGAGGCGAGGTGGCGCACCGCACCGTCGTAGGCGAGGGCGGCCTCCTCGGCACCCGAGAGCACCTCGGGCGCCACGCCGAGCCGGGCGCGGACCCCCTCGGCGAACTCGGCCGCGTTGTCGGCGTCCCTGGTGGCGGAGGTGGCGCAGAACCGGATGCGTTTGACGTCGTGCTCCCGGATCAGCTCGGCGTAGTGGTCGAGCGCCTCGAAGGTGCGCCCGAGCGCCTCGTCGGCGAGCCGGCCGGTCGCGTCGACGCCCTGGCCGAGCCGGACGATCCGGGTCTCGCGGACGGCGACCTCGGGCAGCGCGCCGATCAGCAGCTTGATGGTGTTGGTGCCGCAGTCGATCGCGGCGACGGGGTCAGTCACCGTCGGCCGCCACGCAGGGCCCCGACGCCCACCACTCGCCGAGCTCCTCGAGCACCTCGTCACCGAGCGGGTTCACCCCGCGGCCCTGCGCCAGCGACTGGGCGGCCAGCACGTGCAGGCACTTGACCCGGTCGGGCATCCCGCCGGCTGAGATGCCGTCGATCTCGGCAGGGCTGCCCAGCTCGGCGCGCGCCGCGAGGTAACTCTCGTGCGCGGCGGCGTACGCCGCGGCGAGGTCGGGCTCGGTGCCGAGCCGGGCCTCCATCTCCTTCATCAGGCCACCCCCCTCCAGGGAGCCGATCCGCGAGGCGGCGCGGGGGCAGGTGAGGTAGAAGGTGGTCGGGAAGGGCGTCCCGTCCGGCAGCCGCGGCTCGGTGGCCACCACGTCGGGCAGGCCGCACGGGCACCTGTGGGCGATCGCGTGCACACCGCGTGCGGGCCGGCCGAGCTGCTCGCCGACGACCGCCAGGTCGGAGGGCTCGGGTTGGACGTGTGTCACGGCTCCTCGGGGGTCTCCCCGGCCGAGTCCTCGCCGCCGGTGCCCTTCTTGGTGCCGTCGATCTCGGACGCCGGCGGCTTCGCGACCCTCGGTGGGTTGCCGGCCAGCTCGACGGAGGCCCAGCCATCTGACCACCAGGCGGTGGGCTTGGTCGAGATCACGGTGCGCGGGTCCTGCAGCGACGAGACCGGCTCGAGCGGCTTGCCGTCCTCGCCGAGCACCAGGTAGGACTTCTCCCCCGGCATCACGTAGCCGAGCCGGGCGCGGGCCTGCTGCTCGACGTACGCCGGGTCCTGCCAGCGCTCCTTCTCCGACTCCAGCGCGTCGATGTTGGCCTCGTGCTGGGCGATCTGGCTCTTGAGGTCGTTGATCTGAGAGCGCTGCTGCAGGTAGGCGCGCAGGGACGACGCGTAGGACACGGTGAGCACCGCGAGCACGAGCACCAGCACCGCGGCCCGCCCGGTGAGCCGGGAGCGCGGCCGCTCGGTCGCGGCGGTCGCGTCGGGTCGCGCGGGAGGCGTCGGTCGAGCAAGCGCCGACCGGGCCGCTCGGGGCGCCCCCGGACCGCGACCCGGGCCGGTACGACGGCGCGGGCCGCGGCTACGGCTGGCGGAGCTGGCAGGCATTACGGACGATTGAACCTCGGAAACGCCCCCGCGCCGGCGTACCGCGCCGCGTCGCCGAGCTCGTCCTCGATCCGCAGCAGCTGGTTGAACTTCGCCACCCGGTCGGACCGGGCCGGGGCGCCGGTCTTGATCTGGCCGCAGTTCACCGCGACCGCGAGGTCGGCGATCGTGGTGTCCTCGGTCTCGCCCGAGCGGTGGCTCATCATGTTGCGGAAGCCGGCCCGGTGGGCGAGCTCGACGGCGTCGAGCGTCTCGGTGAGCGAGCCGATCTGGTTGACCTTGACCAGCATCGCGTTGGCGTTGCCGCCGTCGATGCCGCGCTGAAGCCGCTCGACGTTGGTGACGAACAGGTCGTCGCCGACGATCTGGATCTTGTCGCCGAGCTGGTCGGTGAGCGCCTTCCAGCCGTCCCAGTCGTCCTCGTTGAGGGGGTCCTCGATCGAGACGATGGGGTAGGCCGCCACGAGCTCGGCGTAGTAGGCGGTCATCTCGGCGCTCGTCTTGGAGGCGCCCTCGAACTCGTAGGAGCCGTCCTTGAAGAACTCGCTGGCCGCCACGTCCATCGCGAGGGCGATGTCGGTCCCGAGCTTCTGGCCCGAGGCCTCGACGGCCTCGGCGATCAGGTCGAGCGCGGCGCGGTTGGAGTCGAGGTTGGGGGCGAACCCGCCCTCGTCGCCGAGCCCCGTCGAGAGCCCCTTCTTCTTCAGCACCGACTTCAGCGCGTGGTAGACCTCGGCGCCCGAGCGCAGCGCCTCCTTGAACGTCGGCGCGCCGATCGGCGCGATCATGAACTCCTGCACGTCGACGTTGGAGTCGGCGTGCGCGCCACCGTTGAGGATGTTCATCATCGGCACCGGCAGCAGGTGAGCGTTGGGCCCGCCGAGGTAGCGGTAGAGCGGCAGGCCGGCGGAGTCGGCGGCCGCGCGGGCGACGGCGAGGGAGACACCGAGGATGGCGTTGGCGCCCAGCTGGGCCTTGTTGGGCGTGCCGTCGACGTCGAGCATCGCCTGGTCGACGAGCCGCTGGTCGTCGGCGTCGAGCCCCTCGACGGTCGGGCCGAGGGTCTGGATGACGGCGTCGACCGCCTTCTGGACACCCTTGCCGCCGTAGCGGTCGCCACCGTCGCGGAGCTCGACCGCCTCGAACGCGCCCGTGGACGCGCCGCTCGGAACGGCCGCGCGGGCGAAGGTCCCGTCGTCGAGGATCACCTCGACCTCGACGGTGGGGTTGCCGCGCGAGTCGAGGATCTCGCGGGCGCCGACAGCTTCGATGGATGCCACGATGGGGTGCTCCTGGGTCGGGGAAGTGCAGGGAAGATGCTGCGTCCCGAAGCCTAGTGGCGGCCGGCTGCGGTTCCTCGCAGGCCCGGCGCACGGCGTCGGGTGTCCGGGGTCAGCCCTGCCGGCGTACGGCGTCGCGCAGCGCCTGCTCCGGGTCGATCCCCTCCTCGACGGCCTCGGCCACCAGGGCCAGGAGCTCGTCACCGATTCGTCTGCGGCCTGACCTGTCTTCCTCCGCTGCCGCCTGCAGACGAATCGTGGTGGGGTCGCCCCGCTCCAGCACCTTGGCGGCGTACAACAGGGCAGGCAGGGTCTCGGGGAGGCCGTCGGTGCGCGAGGTGCGCGGCTTGTCCTGCTCCTTGATCGCCTGCCAGGCCCGGTCGACCGCAGCGGCGTCGAGCGGCGGGCCCTCGAGCGGCGGGCCGAAGACGTGCGGGTTGCGGCGGTGCATCTTCTCGGTGATCCCGCGGGCGACGTCGTCGATGGTGAACTCGCCGGCCTCCTCGGCGATGACCGCGTGGAAGTAGACCTGCAGCAGCAGGTCGCCGAGCTCCTCGCGAAGGTGGTCCCAGTCACCGCTCGCGTCGCCGACGTCGATGGCCTCGAGGGTCTCGTGGGTCTCCTCGAGGAGGTAGCGCGCCAGCGACCGATGGGTCTGCTCGCGCTTCCACGGGCACTCCGCGCGCAGCCGCCGCATCACGCTCAGGAACTCCAGCAGCTCCTCGCCCGAGGCGCCTGATGCGCTCATCGGGGCGTCCATGCTGGGTGCGTGGCGGCGCTCAGTCGAGGCAGACCAGCTGGTCGGGCAGCGAGGTCGTGTAGGCGGGGTCGGGCGTCGCGTTCAGGCCGCCGGTCGCGGCCGTCGCGAGGGGGTAGGACAGATCGGTGTCGACCTGGTCGGCCTTGCCGAGCTCGATGCCGTACTTCGGGTTGACCTGCACGTCGTGGTCTGCGATCCAGCCGTCCAGCAGCTTCTGCCCCTCGGCGGTCTTCTCGTCGTCGCTGGGGTCGGTCTTGCCCTGCTTGTTCAGGGAGATCTCGCCGATCTGGCCGAGCACGTCGTCGGTGTAGGCACGGGCGCCGAACACCTCGCGGACCGCGTCCTTCTGCTCGTCGGTCAGGCTGGTCAGCTGCGGCTCGAGCTGGGCCAGCTCGTCCTTGTAGTTCGAGGTCGGCTGTACGTCGTAGTCGGCGGCCAGTTGCTCGGCCGCCGCCTTCACGATGAGGTCGTTGGCGAAGGTGTGCGTGAGGTAGCGCATCGGCCGGGCCTGGGTGGAGTCCTGGGTCTTGCTGACCTTCTCGACGGCCTTGCAGTAGTCGTCGGTCACCTGGTCGACGTGGCGCGTGGTGATCGTCTGGTCGCCGACCTCGGCCGCGAGGCCCGGGTGGAACTGGGTGCCGGCCACACCGCATCCGGCGAGCAGGACGACCGACAGGACGGGAAGGGCACGCAGCGTCCGCACGCTTCGACTCAGCACAGCGCCATTGAACACCGCGCGGCCGCACGCGACCGAACCAGGTCGGCTCAGCTGGCGCGCCGGGCCAGCACGCGCGCCGTACGGCGCCGGCGGGCGCGGGGCGAGAGCGCGGTGACGCCCCGCGGGGCCAGCGGGTCGACGCCGGTGACCTCGACCGCCACAGCGGTCACGTCGGCGGCGCTGAGCCCGGCCCGGGCGGCGATCCGCGCGTGCTGCCGACGGGTCATCTCGACGACGACGGGGTCGGCGGCCTCGCGCTGCAGGGCCCGCCAGTCGGCGGGACGGTGCGCGGCCGCCTTGCGGTACGCCGCACGGACCGCGGCCGACGGCGTCGCGTCGGCCTGCACCTCGAGCTCGTTGTCGAGGACTCCCTCGAGGGTCGTCGTGAAGCGCTGGAACAGCGCCCGCAGCAGCTCCTCGCGCTCGGGCAGGCCCAGCAGTCGGGGGTCGCTCGGGGCTACGGCGCCGGCCGCCACTGCCTCCTCCCGTGCCAGCCATGCGTTGAGCGCGACGGTGCGGGTGCGGTGGTCGGCCCAGCCGACCGGGGTCGGCAGCGGGGCTGAGCGGTAGGCGCCGTGGCTCGGGTGCTGAGTGGACATGGCAGGCCTCTTCAGGAGTGGCGGGGAGGGCGAACGGTCCTGAAGGAGGCCGCCTCACGCGTCGTGATACGGCCGGGCGCGGGCGAGCCCGGCTGGTCTGGACCAGCCGGGCTCGTCGCGGTGACGCGGAGACTCAGTGGTGTCCGCGTCTCCCGATCTTGAGTGCGTTCTTCAAGGTGCTCACCTGGGCGTCCCTCGTCGACAGCGGCGCCAGCCCGAAGGCGTGCTCGATCGTCGCGAGGATCGACGTCGTGTCGAGGTAGGTGTGGTCGACACCGGAGTGGGTGAAGTGCCCGCCGATGATCAGCGCCGGGATGCGGGTACCCGGACCCATCTCGTCATGCACCCCCTTGTTGGCGTGGCGTCCCTGTCCGGGCGGGGCCACGTGGTCCCACTGTCCGCCGAACTCGTCGTAGGTGACCACGATGAGGGTGTCGTCGCCGTCGGGACCCTTGCGGATCTGCTTGATCAGCTTGACCAGGTGATTCTCACCGTTGTCGGTGCTGGCGTAGCCGGGGTGCTCGTTCTCCTCCCCGATCGGCTTCACGAACGAGACCGCCGGGAGCGCCCCCTTCTTCGCTGCCGCGAGGAAGTCGCTCTCGTCCTTCAGGTGGGCGCGGCCGGGCATGCCCGGGGCGTAGTTCTGGAAGTAGTTGAACGGCTGGTGGTGGTACTGGAACAGCGGGTCCGGGTGTCCGGCGACCGCGTCATTCCAACCGCCGGCGTACCAGCTCCAGGAGATGCCCTTGGCGGACAGCTCGTCGCCGATGTTGGTCTCGTAGAACGGCTTGCTGGGGTCGACGTCGTTGATGCCTGGCAGCACGTTCGACCCCCCCGCGCTAGGTGCCCACGACGGCTGCATGGTGTTGACCGCGTAGTTGCCGCAGGCGAAGCCGGGGACCGCGGTCGGGCCGCAGGCCTGGGTGAGCGGGCCGTCGACGTAGCTCGCGGCGGGCATCAGCGGGTGGTAGAGCGGGTAGCTGGCGTTGGGGAAACCGGCGGTGTCCAGGACGCTGTTCTTACCGGGAGGAACCGGTGCCTGGCTGGTGTCCCACAGCGGGGACCTCGCGGCGATCAGCCACTGGTGGTTGAGGAACGAGCCACCGAACGCGGACTGGAAGAAGTGGTCGGCGATCACGTAGTCCGGCGCCTTCTTCTTGTGCAGGTACGCGTAGACCGGGAGCTGCTTGGTCTTGTAGTGCCCCTGGGTGAGCCCCGCCGCGTCGCTGCCGGTGGAGTAGCGGTCCTGCTGGCCGTGGTCGAGCTGGTACTGCTCCTGGTAGAAGCGGTGCACGAGGTCGCGGGTGCAGCCACCCGGCAGACCCTGGGGGTCGCCGAGCTCCACGCCGGTGGACGAGAACAGGTTTGCTGGCGCGCACGTCGCGTCGGTCGACTTGATGTACTTGGGGATCGAGAACGGCTGGCTCGTGGTGAAGTGGCTGGTCACGGGATTGGTGACGCCGGACGGCGGGTTCGCGATCGTGACCGAGCACAACGGGGTCTGTCGTCCGGGGTGGACGGTGCCGTCCAGCCACTTGACGGACTGCGACGTCGTCGTGAGGTTGGCGTCGTTCTGGTAGAGGCAGCCGATCGGGTTGCCGGCCTGGTCGACCTGGGTCGTGCCGGTCCGGGCCTGCTTGAGGCCCACGACCTTGCCGCGCCCGACCCTCCCCCAGCTGCCGTAGAGGTTGTCGAAGCTGTGGTTCTCCTCGTAGATCACCACGAGGTGCTTGTAGCCGCCGATGGACGGCTGGTGCTTGGCGGCTGTGGAGCCGGTGGCGGCGCCTGCCTGCGTGCTCGGCAGGACGACGAGGCCCAGGGCTGTGACCAGGACCGTGACGAGGGCGGTGACGAGGGCCAAGACGGTGGTACGGAACTTCTGGGACATGGTGTTCCCCTTGCCGATGAGTCGGACGGCCAGCCCGATGCGGGCACGTCGACGACAAGGTACCCGGGGGGAGCGGTACTGCACCTCCGCCAGGTCAGGAGACCGCAGTCGCCTCGACCGGGTCGACCACCGCGTCGATCACGCCACGCGCCCACTCCAGCAGCGCGATGCCGTCGAGCGGCTTGCCCAGCACGCCGCCGATGTGGGGGCGGGGCACCAGGATCGTCGACACGGGCGCCTTGACGATCGACTTGGGGTAGAGCCGCTGGAGGCGTACGACGCGCGACTCGGGCAGCGTGACCGGCGCGAACCGGACGTTCTTGCCGGCGATCGTCACCTCGCCGATGCCCGCCTGGCGGGCCCGGGCCCGGAACCGCGCCACGATCAGCAGCGAGGTGACCTCGACCGGCGGCTCGCCGTAGCGGTCCTTGAGCTCCTCGAGCAGCAGGTCGACGTCGTCGTCGCTGCGGACCTCGGCCAGGCGCTTGTACATCTCCAGCCGCAGCCGCTCGCTCGGGATGTAGTCGTGGGGCAGGTGGGCGTCGACGGGAAGCTCGATGCGGACCTCGTTGAGCTCGGGCTCGGCGTCGCCACGGAACTCGTGGACCGCCTCGCCCACCAGCCGGACGTAGAGGTCGAAGCCGACGTCGGCGATGTGACCGGACTGCTCGCCCCCGAGCAGGTTGCCGGCGCCGCGGATCTCGAGGTCCTTCATCGCGATGGCCATGCCACCGCCGAGGTCGGAGTGCTGCGCCAGGGTGGCGAGCCGCTCGTGAGCGGTCTCCGTGAGCGGCTTCTCCGCCGGGTAGAGGAAGTAGGCGTAGGCGCGCTCCCGGGAGCGGCCGACCCGGCCCCGCAGCTGGTGCAGCTGGGAGAGGCCGAGGGTGTCGGCGCGCTCGATGATCATCGTGTTGGCGTTGGACACGTCGAGCCCGGACTCGACGATCGTCGTGCAGACGAGCACGTCGAAGGTCTTCTCCCAGAAGTCGAGCATCACCTGCTCGAGCTGGTGCTCCCCCATCTGCCCGTGCGCCGTCGCGACCCGCGCCTCGGGCACCAGCTCACGGATCTTGGCCGCCGCCTTCTCGATCGACTGCACCCGGTTGTGGATGTAGAAGACCTGGCCCTCGCGCAGCAGCTCGCGGCGTACGGCGGCGGTGACCTGCCGGTCCTCGTAGGCGCCCACATAGGTCAGCACCGGATGCCGCTCCTCGGGCGGCGTGGTGATCGTGGACATCTCGCGGATGCCGGTGATCGCCATCTCCAGGGTCCGTGGGATCGGGGTCGCCGACATCGAGAGCACGTCGACCGAGGTGCGCAGCCGCTTCATCTGCTCCTTGTGCTCGACGCCGAACCGCTGCTCCTCGTCGACGATGATCAGCCCGAGGTCCTTGACGCGGATGTCGGGGTTGAGCAGCCGGTGGGTGCCGACCACGATGTCGACGGTGCCGTCGGCCAGCCCGTCGATGACCGCGCGGGCCTCCTTGTCGGTCTGGAAGCGTGAGAGCCCCTCGATCCGGATCGGGAACGCGCTCATCCGCTCCTGGAACGTCGAGAGGTGCTGGGTGACCAGCAGCGTGGTCGGCACCAGCACCGCGACCTGCTTGCCGTCCTGGACCGCCTTGAACGCCGCGCGCACGGCGATCTCGGTCTTGCCGTAGCCGACGTCGCCGCAGACGAGCCGGTCCATCGGGACCGTCTTCATCATGTCGCTCTTGACCTCGTCGACCGTGGTCAGCTGGTCGGGAGTCTCGTGGAACGGGAAGGCGTCCTCGAGCTCGCGCTGCCACGGCGTGTCGGGCCCGAACGCATGACCCTTGGTCGCCTGGCGGGCGGCGTAGAGCTTGATCAGCTCGGCCGCGATCTGGCGCACGGCCTTGCGAGCCCGGCCCTTGCGCTTGTCCCAGTCGGCGCCGCCGAGCCGGTCGAGGCTCGGCTGCTCACCGCCGACGTAGCGGGTCACCTGGTCGAGCGCGTCGGCCGGGACGAAGAGCCGGTCGGGCGGCCCGCCGCGCTTGGAGGCGCCGTACTCGAGGACGAGGTACTCGCGGGTCGCGCCGGCCACCTCGCGCTGCTTCATCTCCACGAACCGGCCGACGCCGTGCTGTTCGTGGACGACGTAGTCACCGGCGGCGAGCTCGAGCGGGTCGATCTGGCGCTTGCGGCGCGCAGGCATCTTGCGCATGTCGCGCGTCGAGGCCCGCTGGCCGGAGATGTCCTCGCCGGTCAGCAGCACCAGCTTGTTGGCGTCGTCGACGAAGCCGCGGGTCAGCGAGCCGCACGCCACGGTCACCACGTCGCCGGCGGGAGCATCCTCGAGGACGTCGACCAGCCGCGCGGCGACGTCGCGCTCGGCGAGCGCCTCGACGGTCCGCTGGGCCGGGCCGTGGCCCGGGTGGACGACGACAGTGCGGTAGCCCTCCGCGCGCCAGCGGGCCACCTCGGACAGCGCGCGGTCGACGTCGCCGCGGTAGGCGTCGGCGGCCTGCATCGGCAGGGTGCGGGTCGGCACCCCGGCGTCGTCGGGATCGGGCAGCAGCTCCGCGGCGTCGTCGGCGAGCCCGAACGGGCTGACCGTCCACCAGCTCTGGCCCGCGGCGAGGGCGTGGGCGCGGACGTCGCCGAGCGCGCGGTAGGACGCCGCGCCCAGGTCGATCGGGGCCTCGCCGCCGCTGGCGGCCGCCGCCCAGCTCGCGCCGAGGAACTCCTCACTGGTCGCGACCAGGTCGTGGGCCCGCCGCCGGACCCGCTCGGGGTCGAGCACCAGGATGTGGGTCTGCGCGGGGAGCAGGTCGACCAGCAGCTCCATCTCGTCGACGAGCGCGGGCGTGAGCGCCTCCATCCCCTCGGTCGCGATGCCCGCGGCGATCTTGTCGGTCAGCTCGACCAGCTGCGGGTGCTGCTCGCCGAGCTCCCATGCGCGGCGGCGTACGTCATCGGTCAGCAGCAGCTCACGGCACGGCGGCGCCCACAGACGGTCGACGGTCTCGTGGGTGCGCTGGTCGGCGACCGAGAAGCTGCGGATCTCCTCGACGTCGTCGCCCCAGAACTCCACCCGCAGCGGGTGCTCCTCGGTCGGCGGGAACACATCGACGATGCCGCCGCGCACCGCGAACTCACCGCGCTTCTCGACCAGGTCGACCCGGGCGTACGCCGCGTCGGCGAGCCGCTGGACGACGTCCTCCATCGGCGCGGTCTGGCCGGGCACCAGCTCGACCGGCTCGAGGTCGCCGAGCCCCTTGACCTGTGGCTGCAGCATCGACCGGACGGGGGCGACGACCACCGACAGCGGGCCGTGGCTCGCGTCGGGGTGAGTGAGGCGCCGGAGCACCGCGAGCCGGCGGCCGACCGTGTCGCTGCGCGGGCTGAGCCGCTCGTGGGGCAGCGTCTCCCAGCTCGGGAAGAGCGCGACGGTGTCGGGGTCGAGCAGCGAGCCGAGCTCCTCGACCAGATCCTCGGCCTCGCGTGCCGTCGCGGTCACGGCGACCACGGTTCGGCCGGCGCGGACCAGACCGTCGACGACGAACGGCCGCACCGCGGCCGGGCCGGTGAGGTCGAGGGCCCGGATGGCGCCGGCGCGGGCATCCGCGATCGCCTCGTCGAGAGTCGGGTCAGCGAGGACGGCATCGGCCAAGCCGGAAAGGGAAGGTCCAGCGAGGGTCACAGATCCACCAAGGAGTCGAAGGGCACAGCACGAGCGCCCCCGATCCGCGAGCGGTGGGGGTGTGCCAGCAGTCTACGAGCCCCCGCCGACAGCCCTACGCGCGCGGATCGACGAGCGGATCGACAACCCGGCCGACGAACAGCGGGACGCTGTCATCGACGCTGTGGATGGCGAAGAGGAACGAGCGGTCGACCACGAACGGCACCGGCGGCGCGGGCGTCGCGCCGGCCCGCTGCATGACCACTGCGGTCGCCGCGGCGGCCTCGGTGCCCTGCTCGTCAACGGCCACGTAGGCCTCGTGCAGCACCTCACTGATCTTCAGCTGTTCGTCGGTGGTGAAGCCGGAGAAGTCCGCCTCGTCGGTGAACGCCGTCGGCATGCCCAGCGCCGAGAGCACCTCCCCGAGGCGCGCGGCGGCCCGCACCGTGAACCGGGGCAGGTGCAGCTCGAGCCGTTGGTGCTCGGTCACCTCGAGCAGGGTGTCCCAGCGAGCTTCCACGTCGGCGAGCCGGCCCTCGTCCGGGAGCACGATGGTCATCGCGAGCCGACCACCGACATAGGGCAGCCGCGCGGATCGCCAGCCGTCGCCGGCACCGGCCGCGGCACCCACGTGGCCGAGCATCGTCGGCACCCGGACGACCGTTCCGTCGGCGAGATGGAAGCCTGCGTCGCTCGTCGAGCTCTCGTCGAACGGCGTGTCCCAGGCGGCCTTGAGGTAGAGCGCGTTGACCAGCACCAGCAGCGTCTCGGCATCCAGCACACCGCCGGGCACGATCTCGGGGATCAGGTCGTGGGTCTGCTCGGCGGTCCACTCGTTGATGGCGGCCCGGGCGGCCGGCTCGTCCGCGTAGTCGACGACGCTCAGCATGGCCTCGAGGTCGTCCGCCCACCCCAGACCCTGCTGGCCGAAGAGCCGGTTAGCCGAGGCGAGCTCGACCCACTCACCACCATCGACCGGCTGCCCCGCACCGGCCACCACCGCCTCGATCTCCGCGCGGGTGCGGCCGCGGGCGCCGTACGCCGCCAGGTTGAGCGCGACCGCGACCGAGTGGGGTGAGACGGCGAGGTTGCCGGGCTCCGCGGCCACGGCGGCGTAGAGCCGGGCGGCGAGGGAGGTCACCGCCACATCATGACCGCGGGTCGACGACCTTGCCGAGGAAGAGCGGGGTGCCGTTCTCGAGGTCGTGGATCACGAAGACGAACGGCCGGTCCACGACCAGCGGTGCGGGCGGCTCGACCTGGCCGCTGGTCGCCTCCACGACGACCGCGGTGGCGGCCGCCGCCTCGGTGCCGGCCTCGTCGACGGCGATGAACACCTGCTGCAGCACGTCGCCGACGACGAGCTGCTCGTCCGCAGTCATCGCCGAGAAGTCGGCCTGACCCGGTTCGAACGGCACGGTCATCGCGAGCCCTTGGAGGGCGGCCTTCAGCGGCGCGGCCACCAGGAACTTCCAGCGCGGCAGCGAGAGCTGGACCTCGCCGGGCCCGGCCTCGAGCAGGCGCGGCAGGCCGCCGCCCGCGACCAGCGCGTCGAGGTCGGCCTCGCGGCCCTCGTCCGCAAGCACGACCGTCATGGCGAGGGTGTCGCCGGCGTAGCGCAGCCGCGCGGCCCGCCAGCCGTCACCCTCGCCATAGCCGGCGCTGCCGTGCATGGTCGGCACCTGCACCGTGGTCCCGTCGGCGAGGTGGAAGTCGTCGTCGGTGGTCGCGTCGACCTCGAAGGGCTTGGACCACGGCGCCTTGAAGTAGAGCGCGTTGACCAGGACCAGCCGGGTCTGCGGGTCGAGCGCCCCGTCCGGCACGATCTCCGGGATCCTGTCGTGCGTCTGGTCGGCCGTCCAGGAGTTGATCGCGGCTCGGGCCTGCTCGGTCGCGTGCTCGTAGTCGACCTCGCGGAGCCCCGCGCCGAAGCTCTTGGCCAGCGCGTCGAGGAACGGCCGCTGCCACGCGGTCCCGGCCTGGCCGAAGAGCTGGCTGGCCGAGTCGAGGGCGATCTCCGCGCCCTTGACGTGCGGGACCGGCCCGGCCAGGGACTCGACGTACGCCGTGAGCGCGTTGAGGCCGTCGTCGAGCGCAGCCACCTCGTCGGCGGCCAGCACGTGCAGCATCTGGTCGAGGGTGTCGCCCACGGCGCCGTTGGCGGTCATGCCCAGGGCCACCGCGGCCGAGAACGGCGAGAGCGCGAGGTTGTCGGTGCCCACGAGCTGTCCGTAGAGCCCTGCACCGAGCGCGACCACCGCCGAGGTGCCGGCACCCACCGCCGCGGGGTCGGCGGTCTCCCGGTCCACGTCGGAGGAGACGAGCCGGATCTTCCCGGCTGGTCCCTTGGACCGCGGCGGGTCGCTCTCTGAGCAGCTCGCGAGCAGCCCGGGGACGGTCACGACCAGGCCGGTCAATGTCCCGGCACGCAACAGCTCCCGCCGACTCAGCATGGCCAGTCGGACGGGCGGGAGCTCACTCCGGTTCCCCAGACTCCTGACCGGACTCCTGCATGGCGAGCTCGGCCTGCGAGCGCAGCACGCAGAACTGGTTCCCCTCCGGGTCCGCGAAGGTCACCCAGCCGCTGCCGGGGCCGTACTTGCCCCGGTGGTCGGCGAGCTGGGTGGCGCCGTAGGAAAGCAGCCACTCGACCTCGTCGTCGCGGGTGCGCTCGCGCGGCCGGACGTCGAGGTGGATCCGCTTGGCGGGCAGCTCAGGGTCTGGGACCTCGATGAACAACAGCTGGTGACCCGTCTCGGGGTCGCGGATCATGCACTCCTCGTGGCCGGGCAGGTTGGGGTCACCGTCGATGTCGACGTAGCCGAGAACCGGCTTCCACCACTCGGAGAGCTCGTAGGCGTTGCGGCAGTCGATGGTCGTGTGCGAGACGAAGGAGGCCATGGCTCATCCGATCCCGCGCGCTCCCGGTCAGTCCACCGGGTTTTCGGCCAGATAGGCCAAGATCTGCTCCGCCAGCTCGGGGCGGCAGACGACGAGGTCGGGCAGGTAGACATCGTCCTGGTTGTAGCGCAGCGGTGACCCGTCGACCCGAGAGGTGAACAGCCCGGCCGCCCGGGCGACGGCGACCGGTGCCGCCGAGTCCCACTCGTACTGCCCACCCGCGTGCACGTAGGCGTCGGTGACGTCGCGTACGACGGAGATCACCTTGGCGCCGGCCGAGCCCATCGCGACGGTCTCGCCTCCCAGGGCGGCCACCAGCCCCTCGGTGAACGCCGGCGGGCGGCTGCGCGAGACCGCGATCCTCGGCCGCGCCGACGTGCTGGGCGCCAGCACCGGCGGCCGGGCCGTGCTGAAGGTCTCGCCCACGGCCGGCAGGGCGACCGCGCCGGCGACCAGCTCGCCGGACCGGCCCTGCTCCGCCTGCCACAGCGCGACGTGTACGGCCCAGTCGTCGCGCGGGGGCTCGGAGAACTCCCGGGTCCCGTCGAGCGGGTCCACGATCCAGACCCGGTCGCGCTCGAGGCGGACCTTGTCGTCCTTGCCCTCCTCCGAGAGCACCGCGTCGCCGGGTCGGTGCTCGGCGAGCAGCGACATCAGCAGCTCGTGGGCGGCGAGGTCGCCGGCGTCCTTGAGGTCGCGGCCGGTCAGCCCCTGCTCCCGGACCTCCAGGAGACGCTTGCCGGCGGCCTCGGCGAGCCAGGCGGCGAGCTCATGGTCGTCGCGGAAGCCAGGTCCGGTGGGGTCGGCTAGCGGCTCGTCGGTGTTGGACGTCACCCGCGGAGACTAGTGTGGGAGCTACAGCGGGGCACATCCAGTCGGCTAGCGCGTTCTCCAGACATGGTGGTGATCCCTGTGGTATACGCTGCACCCCACTGCGACCTGGGCGTCTCGGGACCTCCAGTGAGCAAGCAGGAGCTGTACTTCGTCGGACCGTGGGGGGCACCGATGACCGCGTCACTTCGTATCCCGGGCGACGTGTGGGGCTGGCGTAGCACTGCGCTCGTCCTCTGCGCGCTCATCGTGCCGCTGGCCGGGGTGCTCACCCTCGCGCCCGGCGACAGCGCGACCGACGCGGTCGGTCCGGCCCGGACCGTCCTCGTCGCCGCGGCGATGCTCGCCGCGGCCGTGCTGGTCCACGTGCACGGGCGGCTGGCCGGCAACGACCAGAGCCTGTGGGTGTCGGTGGCGCTCGCGCTCAGCGCGGTCGCAGGGCTGCTGCTCGTCAGCGGGCGTCATGAGCTTCCGCGACACCTGATGGTGCCCGCGCTCACCGCGCTCCTCGGCATGGCGACCCTCGTCCTCGTGGTCGCCCTGGTGCGCATCTCCACCCTGCCGCTCTGGGTCAGGGCTCGGTTCGCCGGCGCCGCCAGCCTGACGGCCGCGAGCGCATCGATCGCGGCGCTGAGCGACGGCGCCGCCAGCGCGGTGGTGGCGCTGGTCTGCGGCGTGGTCGGCGCAATCGTGCTGGCCACCACGGCGGCGGCACTGCTGCGGCTCGAGCTCGGACAGGCCCGCGAGCACCTCGTTGCGATGCACGCGCGGCTGACCGGCCTCGAGCGCGAGTACCGCGCCGACCAGGTCCGGTGGCACGAGATGAACACGATCGTGGCCGGCGTCGCCTCGGCGTCGCGGCTGATCGCCGACACGCCCGTCTCCGAGCACCGCCGCGGGCTGCAGGAGATGGTGCTCGCCGAGCTCGACCGGATGCAGCGGCTGCTCGCCGAGCGCGGACCGGCCGCCGCCACCCAGGCGCGGACGCTGGTCGACGTCGACGAGCTGGTCGAGCGCATCGCCCTCTCGCACCTCTCCCGCGGCCAGGACGTCTCGTGGGAGCCGAGCGGGCTGCAGGTGCGCGTCCGCGCCGACGACATCGCCGAGGTGCTCTCCATCCTGGTCGAGAACGCCGCCGTGCACGGCCGGCCCGACGGCATCCGGGTCTTCGCCGAGCGGGTCGCAGGAGCGGTGGAGATCGCGGTCGTCGACCAGGGCCCTGGGGTCAGCCCGGAGGTGCGCGAGCACCTCTTCGACTGGGGCAGCCGGCGCGAGGGGTCGCCCGGGCACGGGATCGGGCTCTACTCTGCGGCGGAGCTGACCCGTGCCTTCGGCGGCGAGGTTCGCCTCGACGGGCAGGGGCCAGGCGCAAGGTTCGTGCTCCGGATCCCTGACGCGCCAGAACAGGAACCGGTGGACGTGCGTGCCTCCCTCGCTCACCTCGCACCGTGAGCGCACGGTCGTCATCGTCGACGACCACGTCCTGTTCGCGCAGGCGCTCGAGCTGGCGCTGACCGCCGAGGGCTACTCCGCCTCCAGGCTCGACTTCCCCGACAACCGGGCCTCCTCGGCACCGCTGCTGTCGGCGATCCTCCAGGTGCGGCCCGACGTCCTGCTCCTCGACCTCGACCTCGGCCCGCACGGCGACGGCCGGGTGCTGATCGAGCCCGCGGCGCGCGCGGGGATCGACGTCGTCGTGGTCACCGGCGCGGAGGCGCCCGGCGAGTGGTCGCGGGCCGTCGACTCCGGGGCGCGGATCGTGCTGTCGAAGGCACAACCCCTCACCGACGTGGTCTCGACGGTGCACCGGCTCATGCAGGGCCTCCCGGTGATGTCACGGGGCGAGCGCGAGCAGCTGCTCGGCGTCTGGGCCAAGGAGCGCGCCGACAACGCCGAGCTGTGGAACCGTTTCGACCAGCTGACCATGCGCGAGTGCGAGGTGCTGGGCCAGCTGATGCAGGGGCACTCGGTGCGCGGCATCGCCGAGCACAGCGTGGTCGCCGAGACGACCGTGCGCACCCAGGTCAAGTCGATCCTCGCCAAGCTGCAGGTGTCCTCGCAGCTGGCCGCCGTCGGCCTCGCCTACCGGATCGGCTGGCGGGCGCCGTTCGAGCGACCGTTCACGAGTTGAAGCGCTGCTGGGTCTCGGCCAGCCCGAGCGTGACCAGGGTCTCGACGGCGTCCGCCGCTCGGTCCACCTGGAACGGCAGCTCCTTGCGCTCGGTGCTGGAGTAGTTGGAGAGCACGAAGTCGGCGGGGTCCTGCCGGCCCGGGGGCCGCCCGACGCCGACCCGGACTCGGTAGAAGTCGCCCGTGCCGAGCGAGCCGCGGATCGAGCGCAGCCCGTTGTGGCCGTTGTCGCCGCCGGCGAACTTCACGCGCAACGTGTCGAAGGCGATGTCCAGCTCGTCGTGCACGGCCACCAGCCGGTCGGTGCCGACCTTGTAGAAGGACAGCACCGCCTTGGTGGGCCCGCCGATCTCGTTCATGTAGCAGCGCGGGCGGACCACGACGATGCGCGGTCCGGGCCGGCCCGGCGCCACGGGCGCCAGCCGACCCTCGGCCAGCTCGGTGCGGCTGGCCCGGTGCGCCTTGAAGGGTGCGCCGAGCCGGCGGGCGAGCTCGTCGGCCACGAGGTAGCCGACGTTGTGCCGGTGCCCGGCGTACGCCGGACCGGGGTTGCCGAGCCCCACGATGACCCAGGGCTCGGCATCCGATGCCGGCGGCGTCGCCTCGGTCACTCCTCGGAGGCGTCGCCCTCGGCGGCGGCCTCGCCACCCTCGGCAGCCTGCTCCTCGTCGGTCGGCTCGTGCTCCTCGCGCTCGATGCCGGCCTCGGCCTCGGCCTCCTCCAGCTCCGCCTCCAGCGCGGCCTCGCTCTGCTGCTCGGTGATGTTGACGATCAGCGTCTCGGGGTCGACCAGCAGCGTCGAGCCCTCCGGCAGCTCGAGCTGGCCGGCCAGGATCTGGGTGCCGGCGGGCAGCCCCTCGATGGAGATCTCGATGTGCTCGGGGATGTGGGTCGCCTCGGCCTCGAGCTGCACGGTGGCGTTCTCGGTGACCACCAGGGTCTCCGAGGCGGCCTCGCCGGAGAGGTGCACCGGCACGTCGACGGTGACCTTCTCGCCGCGGCGCACGGCCACGAAGTCGATGTGCTCGATGACCCGGCGGATCGGGTCGACCTGGACGGCCTTGGTCAGCGCAAGCTGCTCCTTGCCCTCGATGTCGAGGGAGAGCAGCGCGTTGGCGCCGCCGTGCTTGAGCGCCATCATCGTGTCGTGGCCCGGCAGGGTCACGTGCACGGGGTCGTTGCCGTGGCCGTAGAGCACGGCGGGGATCTTGTCGGCGCGACGGATCCGGCGCGCTGCGCCCTTGCCGAACTCGGTGCGGGTCTCGGCGAGAATCTTCTCGGTGGCCATGCGGGTGCTGCTCCTCTGGTGTGGTGGTCTCGGGCCTCGACGCGACCGCGGAGGCACACCACCGGCCGGGACCGGGAGCGGCCGCCCTGTCGATCACGGAGTCCGGACGTCCGGGCTCCCTCGCCGAGGCAACCGCAGCAGTCTAGCGACGCCACGACCGGGCGCGGAAATCACCGTCTCCTGACGTGTCCGTGGGCCGGTGGTCGCGCGTGCCCGCGGTCACCCCGACCTTGCTTGCCCGCCCGCTTGCCGCCCCGCGGCTGCAGGGACTGCCCCAGAAGTGGTGTCACTGGTGCCCCTGTGGTCCCGGGTACACGCACGCGCACCGGCAAGCAGGACAGTAAGCGGGTACGGCGACGCGAGACCGAGGCCGGGCGGCCTACGGCTACGTCACGAGAGCCGGAAATCACCACCGGCCCCCGTAGCGTGAGGTGGTGCCCTCCCTGACCCTGACGGAGGCCCGTGCCCGGGCCGCGCAGCTCTCCTGCGTGTCCTACGACCTCGAGCTCGACCTGACCGACGAGCAGAGCTTCGGCAGCCGGGTGACTGCGCGGTTCTCCTCCAGCGCACCGGAGACCTTCCTGGAGCTGCACCGAGGCCGCGAGGTCACCGTCACGCTGAACGGCGAGCGGGTCGAGCCCGCGTACGACGGGCACCGCATCGCGCTGACCGGCCTGCGGACCGACGCGCCCAACGAGGTGACGGTCGAGGCGCGGCTGCCCTACGTCACCGACGGCGACGGGATGCACACGTTCACCGACCCGGCCGACGGCGAGCGCTACGTCAGCGCCTACATCGGCGTCGACATCACCCAGCGCGTCTTCGCCTGCTTCGACCAGGTCGACCTCAAGGCGCCCGTCTCGCTGCGGGTGGTCGCCGACCCGGCCTGGACGGTGCTCTCCAACGGACGGGTCGCTGGCCGGGATGCAGGGTCGTGGCGGTTCGAGACCACGCCCCCGATCCCCGTCGACCTGCTCGTGGTCTGCGCCGGGCCGTGGCACTCGCGTGCCTTCGAGCACGCCGGCGTCCCGATGGGCTGGCACGCCCGCGCCTCCCTCGCGGCCGAGCTGGACCGCGACCTCGACGAGCTGTGCCGGGTCACCCGGCAGTGCTTCGACCACTACGCCGACCTGTTCGACGAGCCGTTCCCGTTCGACTCCTACGACCAGGTGTTCGTCCCCGGCCTCAACTGGGGCGCGATGGAGACCCCCGGCTGCGTCACCTTCCGCGACGAGCTCCTGCCCCGCGGCCGGATCACCGATGTCGAGCAGCACACGCGGGCGATGATCATCGCCCACGAGATGTCGCACATGTGGTTCGGCGACCTGGTGACCCAGCGGTGGTGGGAGGACATCTGGCTCAACGAGTCGTTCGCCGAGTACATGGGGTTCCGGGTCAGCGAGGACGCTGCCGGGTTCGCGGGGAGCTGGGTCGGCTTCCAGGTGACCCACACCCCGCGGGCGATGGCTGCCGACCGGCGGCGCTCCACGCACCCCATCGCCCCGTTCCCCGAGGACGTGCCCGACGTCGACACCGCATCGACCAACTTCGACGCGATCTCGTATGTGAAGGGTGCCTCGGCGCTGCGCCAGCTGGTGACGTGGATGGGCGACGCGGACTTCCTCGCGGGCGTCAACGCCCATCTGACCCGGCACCGGTTCGGCAACGCGACTCTTGACGACCTGGTGGGGAGCCTCGACGACGCATCGCCGCGAGACGTCCGGGGCTGGGCCGAGCTGTGGCTGCGTCGGTCGGGGGCCGACACGATCCGGGTCGAGCGCGACGGCGAGACCCCGGTGCTCGTGCGCGAGGGGGTCCGTCCCCACCGGCTGCTCGTCACGGCGTACGACGACCGCCTGAGCGGCGCCGAGAGCCGCTGGGTCGACCTGGCCGCCGAGCCGGTGCGCCTCGACGGCTGGGCTGGCCGCGTGGTGGTGCCCAACACGCACGGGGAGACGTTCGCCGCCGTGGTGCTCGACGACCGGTCGTGGGCGGCGGTCGAGGGCGGGCTGGGCCGACTCGACGACGACCTCACCCGGGCGGTCGTCTGGACCATCGCCAGGGATGCCGTAATGACCCGCTCGCTGGCGCCCGAGCACTACCTCGCCCTGGTGGACCGGCACCTGCCCGCCGAGCGGCACGGCGGCATCGTCACCGCGGTGGCCGAGGCGACGCTGGGGCCGCTGCTGTCGACGCGGGTGCCCGCGGGCGAGGCGGTCGCCGCGGCCGAGCGCCTCGCCGCGGCCTGCCGAGCCGGCCTCCACGCGGGAGGTGACCCGGTCGCCTTCAGCCGCGCGCTGGCCCGGTCGAGCCGCGACGCCGCCGAGCTCGAGCGCTGGCTGGAGCTGGACCGCACCGACCACGGACTCGCCCTCGACCCGCTGCTGCGCTGGGCCGTCGTGCGCCGGGTGGCCGAGCTCGGGGCGCTCGACGCCGACTCCATCGAGGCCGAACGCCGGCGCGACGGCACCGCCTCCGGCGACCTCGAGGCCGCCACCGCCATGGCCGCACGACCGACTCCCGCCGCCAAGGACGATGCGTGGGCGCGGCTGGATGCCGAGGACGTCTCCAACCGGGCCTTCGCCGCGGTCACGCGGGGCCTGTGGCCGGCCGAGCAGGCCGACCTCGCGGCGCCGTACCTGCCCCGCTACCTCGAGGCCGGCCCCCGCTGGGCCGGGCGCGGCTCGGCGTTCGCGCAGGTGGTGGGCATGTGCTTCCCGGCGTTCCACCTCGACGACGCCCAGCTCGACCTGCTGCGCCGCGCCCTCTCCGGCGACGTGCCGACCGTGCTGCGCCGGCAGTGGGAGGACGTCCTGGATGACCTCTCGTAAGGGGGCTGCGGCCTGGCTGGGCACTCGAGGACTACCAGCCCTCAGCCTCAACGGTCGCTGAGCGACCTCGCGAGCTCGTGGTGGCCGAAGTGCTCGGCCCACTGGGCGGGGGTGGCCTGGAAGCGGCAGTCGGTCAGTGCCGGGTCGGCACCCAGCTCCACCAGCAGCTCGACCATCCCGGTGTCCCCGTTGCCCGCCGCAGCGTGCAGCCCGGTCTCCCACTCCTGGTCGGACGGTACGTCGATCCGGGCTCGGCGGTTGACGTCCCAGCCGAGCTCGACCGCTCGCCGTACGGCGTCACGGTGCCCCCTGTTCGCCGCCCACGCGACCAGCCCGGGCCGGGCGGCGACGGCCGCGGCCACCGAACCAGCGTCGACCTCCCCTCCCGTGAACAGCGCGGCCACCACCGCCTCCTCGGCCGTCAGGTCGGTCGCCGCGCCGAGCGCGTGCAGCAGCTCTGCGGTCGCTGGGTAGCCGCTGGTCAGCGCGGCGGCGTACGCCGAGCGGCGGGCCACGCCGTAGCGGCCGCCGACCTCGGTGTCCGGGCTGACGCCGTGCCGGACCAGCAGCTCGATGCGTGAATGCATGCCGTGCGCGACCGCCCAGGCGAGCTGGAAGGCGAGCTCGTCCGCGTCGTCCAACCCGTACTCGAACAGGAGCAGCAGGTGGCGGTCGTCGGGCTCGAAGGTCCGGTTGTAGAGGGTCTGCTCGTCGTTCGGGTCCGCGCCCGCGTCGAGCAGGGCACGGGCCAGCAGCTCCCACTGCGGGTGCGGCGGCTGGTTGCTGAGCCCGCGCTCGCCCTGCCCGAACGCCCCCGTGAGCGCGGTGAAGGCCGGGCCGTTGCTGTGCCAGAGGTACCCCGCGTCGGGGTCGGCGCCCGCGTCGAGCAGCGCGGCCACGGCGTCGCCGACCGCGTCCGGCGTGACGTACGGGTCGTGACGGGCGTAGGTGAGGTAGAGCAGCGGCGGCCAGCCGAACGGGCCGCCCTCGGCGTTCGCGAGCCCCGGGTCGTCGGCCAGCAACCGCCGCAGCGTCACGGCGTCGCACCGGGCGGCGGCCACGTGGACGCTGTCGGCGCCGAGGTCGGGCCGGCCGGCCAGCAGCGCTCGCGCGTTGGCCCACCGCACCGGGTCGTCGGCGCCGTAGGTGAGGCAGGCCAGCCGCAGGAACTCATCGGCCGGGCCGGCCTGGGGACCGACGACATCGGGCTCGCGAGCGGGGTGATCGGCCACGAGCCCCCACGCAACCACCACTTCGCCAGCCTGTCGAGACGACCGCGCCTAGGGGTCAGCACATGGTGTCGCGGCGAGCGGAGCGAGCCTTGCGAGCGCAGCGAGCGCGCCCCGCGATCGGCCCCGGCGGGCGCGACGACTGCGACGCCCGCGAAGCGGAGCGAGCGCCGTCGTGGTCCCGGGGTCGAAGCTCGCGGGGGTAAACGACTATGCGTGGCCGTCGAACATCGAGGTGACCGAGCCGTCCTCGAACACCTCGCGGATCGCGCGTGCGATCAGGGGCGCGATGGAGAGCTGGGTGAGCTTGTCGAACTCCCGGTCGGGCGTCATCGGCAGCGTGTTGGTCACGATGACCTCGGACACCGGGCAGTTCTTGAGCCGGTCGATCGCGGGCTCGGAGAGGATCGCGTGGGTGGCGGCGATGACGACGCCCGCCGCGCCGTCGGCGATCAGGGCCTCGGCGGCCTTGGTGATCGTCCCGCCGGTGTCGATCATGTCGTCGACCAGCACGCACATCCGGCCCTTGACGTCACCGACCACCCGGTTGGCGACGGTCTCGTTGGGCCGGTCGATGTTGCGGGTCTTGTGAATGAAGGCCAGGGGTACGCCGCCGAGCCGCGAGGCCCACCGCTCCGCGACCTTGATCCGGCCGGCGTCCGGGGAGACCACGGCGAGCTCCTGGTCGCCGTACTTGGCCCGCACGTGCTCGGCCAGGATCGGCAGCGCCATCAGGTGGTCGACGGGACCGTCGAAGAAGCCCTGGATCTGGTCGGCGTGCAGATCGACGGTGATCAGCCGGTTGGCGCCCGCCGTCTTGAACAGGTCGGCCACCAGCCTCGCCGAGATCGGCTCGCGGCCGCGGTGCTTCTTGTCCTGGCGGGCGTAGCCGTAGAACGGCATGACCACGGTGATCCGCTTGGCGCTCGCCCGCTTGAGGGCGTCGACCATGATCAGGTGCTCCATGATCCACTCGTTGATCGGCGCCGTGTGGCTCTGCAGCACGAACGCGTCGCAGCCGCGGACCGACTCCTCGTAGCGGATGTAGATCTCGGAGTTGGCGAACTCGTAGGCCGCCTGCGGCACCAGCTGGGTGCCGAGCAGCTCGGCGACCTCCGTCGCGAGCTGGGGGTGCGCCCTTCCGCTGAAGACCATCAGGTTCTTCTCGGTGGTGCGCTTCATACCCGTCATGCGTGGGGGTGCTCCCGGCTCGAGGTCAGGTGTCACGACGATTCTTCCACGCCCTCGAGCGCCGCGGCAGCCGCGTCCGCCTGCGGAGTGCCGGCCCGCTTCGAGAGCGCCCAGCGGGGCAGGTTGCGCTGCGGACCGCCGCTCACGGCGAGGGCGCCCGGCGGGACGTCGCGCCGTACGACGGTGCCACCCCCGGTTGCCGCGCCGTCGCCGATCTCGACCGGCGCGACGAA
>Ga0068860_100000293_pt1 | contig 70629 bp, 60 predicted proteins | sample KBSSwiS32_FD_66597 | JGI IMG/M metagenome (GOLD analysis project Ga0068860, IMG submission 66597) | Switchgrass rhizosphere microbial communities from Kellogg Biological Station, Michigan, USA - KBS Switchgrass S3-2 | ecosystem: Host-associated > Plants > Roots > Rhizosphere > Soil ... | reverse complement strand
GCCTCCACGGCGGCCGACGCGCCGGGCCAGATAACAGTCCGTGCCAGTGTCAAGAACGGCGCGCGCCAGGCCCAGCCGCTGCCCCTGTTGCGTGTCACTCTGCAGGATCGCTTCGGAAACCGTATTGCTTCGCGGGATGTACCGCCGAAGTCCTATCTGCCGCGCGCGATACCCAGTACCTCGCTTTTGTCGGCGGGACAGCGTATTGATGCGGAGATGGCCTTCGTGGATCCAGGCTCCAACGCCGTGGGATTCGAGATCGATGCCTGCCTGCCGGCCCCGGGTGGCGGGATTTCCTGCGCGAACGATCTCGCGCGCTGATTTTTCGGCTTTTCGTCCGTCATGCAGATAGGACCTTACGTTCTACCGTCGACTGTTGTTCTCGCACCCATGGCGGGTGTGACCGATCGGCCTTTCCGCATCCTGTGCCGCAAGCTCGGAGCCGGGCTCGCGGCCTCCGAGATGCTGACCTCAGACACGCGACTGTGGAGCACCTCCAAGTCGCGCCGGCGGATGAGTCACGAAGGCGAGCCCGAACCCCGTGTCGTGCAGTTGGCCGGCTCCGAAAGTCAGGCGCTCGCCGAAGCTGCGCGCATGAACGTGGACCTCGGGGCGCAGATCATCGACCTGAACATGGGCTGCCCCGCGAAAAAAGTCTGCGGCAAGCTTTGCGGCTCCGCGCTGCTGCAGAATGAAGTGCTGGTGGCCGAAATTCTCGCCGCCGTAGTTGCGGCGGTGAGCGTACCGGTCACGCTGAAGATCCGCACCGGGTGGGATCGTAACAATCGTAATGGTGTTCGGATCGCGCGGATCGCCGAAGGCGCCGGCATCCAGGCGCTCGCTGTTCATGGCCGCACGCGCGCGGATTTTTATGCAGGCGAGGCCGAGTACGAGACGATCCGGAACATCAAAAGCGCGGTGCGCATTCCGATCTTCGCGAATGGTGATATCAAAACACCGCAAAAGGCTCGCGAGGTGCTTGATTTCACGGGCGCCGACGGAGTAATGCTGGGCCGCGCGAGTCATGGCGCGCCATGGATCTTTCGATCTGTCAACACGTATCTGCACTCAGGAATTACCCCTCCGGCGCTATCGCGGACGGAGGTGCGTGATATTATTCTCGGGCATCTCAGCTCTCTGTACGCCTTCTACGGCGAGGATCTCGGAGTGCGGATCGCGCGCAAACATCTCGGCTGGTATTGCGAACAGTTGCTGACAGATCCGGTGGACCTCCGCCGCACGCTGATGGCGGCTGAATCGACTTCGGTACAGTTTGCGCTCGTGCACGACCGCCTGGAGGACTGGGTTGCGGAGGCTCGCGAGCCTTCCGCGGATGCGGCCTGACCTGATGAAGTTTGTGGGGACCATACATGACAGCAAAAAAGAAGAGTCGAGGCAGGGGGGATTCCAGTGTCCGGTTGAGCACCAGAGAATTGCCTCTGCGTAATCACGCTGAACGGGCGCTGAGCGACTACTTCACCAGCCTCAATGGTCACAAGCCGGCTCATCTGTACGATCTCGTGCTGCGCGAGGTGGAAGAGCCGCTGTTCCGCGTGGTTCTGGACTATGCGGAAGGCAATCAGAGCGAAGCAGCCAACATTCTCGGAATCAACCGCGGCACCTTGCGCAAGAAGCTGAAGGAGCTGGGCTTGTCGGCCGGCGCCTAGCGCCTCGAAAGCCCTATTTGCGATGTTGTTGCCCGTTCGCCGCGCATTACTGTCTGTATCGGATAAAACCGGTCTCGTCGAGCTCGCGCGCGCGCTGTCCGAACGCAACATCGAGATTCTGTCCACGGGCGGCACGGCGAAGCTGCTGGCCGCCAACGGCGTGCCTGCGCGCGAAGTCTCCAGCTACACCGGATTCCCGGAGATCATGGATGGGCGTGTAAAAACGCTGCATCCGAAGATCCACGGCGGCCTGCTCGGCCGGCGCGGCATCGATGAAGCCGTGATGGCGAGCCACGACATTCAGCCGATTGATCTGCTCGTCGTGAATCTCTACCCATTCGCAGAGACGATTGCGCGGCCGGACTGTACTTATCCGGACGCGGTGGAGAACATTGATATCGGCGGCCCCGCCATGTTGCGTGCGGCCGCGAAGAATCACGAATCGGTGGCGGTCGCCGTCGATCCTGCCGACTACCAGACTCTGCTGCACGAGTTGAAAACTCATGATGGCCGCACCACGCTGGCCCTGAGATCGCGGCTCGCTGCCAAGGTCTTCGCGCACACGGCCCGCTACGACACCATGGTGGCGAGCTATCTCGGCGCGGTCCACCAGGTACCGGCCGAGCGCTTCCCCAGTACGTTGCCGCTGGTTTTCGACAAGGCGCAGGACCTGCGCTACGGCGAAAACCCACATCAGCAGGCAGCCTTCTACCGGGACCCAACACCGCGCGGCGCGAGTGTCTCGGCGGCGAGGATGCTGCAGGGGAAGGAGCTGTCGTTCAACAACATCGCGGACTCGGATACCGCGATCGAGTGCGTGCGCCAGTTTGAAGGCACGGCCTGTGTGATTGTGAAGCATGCGAACCCCTGTGGAGTCGCTGTAGCAGCCACGCCTCTCGAGGCGTACGACCGCGCTTATCGCACCGACCCGACTTCCGCCTTTGGTGGAATCATTGCGTTCAACCGCGAACTGGATGTCACCACCGCCTCGGCTATCGTCGACCGGCAGTTTGTCGAGGTCCTGGCAGCGCCCGCGGTCTCCCCGGAAGCCGCCAGGGTGCTGGCCGGCAAACCGAACGTCCGGGTGTTGGTCCTCGGTGACCTGAAGCAGGTCCCTCCGGGCGACCTCGAATATCGCAGCGTGACCGGTGGCCTTCTCGTGCAGACCCGCGATACCGGAATGGTATCGGAGGCCGCGCTCACGGTCGTCACGCGCCGCAAACCAACTCCAGCCGAACTGGTTGACCTGATGTTTGCCTGGCGCGTGTGCAAGTTCGTGAAATCGAACTCCATCATTTTCGCTCACGATCGCATGACCATCGGTGTCGGCGCCGGCCAGATGAGCCGCGTCTACTCCACCCGCATCGCCGCAATCAAAGCCGCGGACGAGCAGCTGGAAGTCGCCGGCTCCGTCATGGCCTCCGATGCGTTCTTCCCCTTCCGCGACGGCCTCGATGTGGCGGCGGAGTATGGAATCCGCGCGGTCATCCAGCCTGGTGGCTCGAAGAAGGATCCCGAAGTCATTGCCGCGGCGGATGAGCATGGTATTGCCATGGTCTTCACCGGCATGCGCCACTTCCGTCATTGATGAAAGTCCTGATTATTGGCGGCGGCGGACGCGAGCATGCGTTGGCCTGGAAATGCGCCTCCTCACCTCGCGTCACCGAAGTTCTCGTTGCACCCGGCAATGCCGGCACCGCGCACGAACCCAAGGTTCGCAATGTCAAAGTCGCCGCCGATGACGTCCCCGGACTCGTCGCCCTCGCGCGCTCCGAACATGTTGATTTGACGATCGTCGGCCCGGAAGCCCCGCTCGTCATCGGCGTCGTCGATGAATTTGAGCGGGCGGGCCTGAAATGCTTCGGCCCGAGGAAAGCGCCCGCGCAGCTCGAAGGCTCCAAGGCCTTCACCAAAGAATTCCTGCGCCGGCACAACATCCCAACCGCGAGCTACGCCACCTTCACGAAAGAGACGTTTGATCGCGATTACGTCCGTCGCCAACGCACGCCCATCGTCGTCAAGGCGAGCGGCCTCGCGGCCGGAAAAGGTGTCGTCATCGTCGACACCGCGGAAGCCGCGATCGCAACCGCGGAAGGCATGTTTGCCGGACAGTTCGGGGATGCGGGCCAGGTAGTCGTCATCGAGGAATTCCTGCCAGGCGAGGAAGCCAGCTTCATTGTCATGGCGGACGGCACGCACATCCTCCCCTTTGCGACATCCCAGGATCACAAGCGGCTCCTGGATGCGGATCAGGGCCCCAACACCGGTGGCATGGGCGCCTACTCACCGGCTCCAGTGGTCACTGATGCGATGCACACGCGAATCATGGAAGAAGTGATGGAGCCCGCGATTCGCGGGCTGGCGGCAGACGGGATGCCCTACACAGGGTTCCTGTACGCCGGGATCATGATTGCCCCGGATGGCACACCCAACGTTTTGGAATTCAACTGTCGGTTTGGCGATCCGGAAACTCAGCCCATCCTGATGCGCCTGAAGTCGGATCTGACCGAACTGTGCGAAGCCGCCCTCGCCGGCCGCTTGGACACAGTCACAGCCGATTGGGATGCACGGGCGGCGCTGGGTGTTGTGATGGCCGCCGAAGGCTATCCCGATGATGTCCGGAAGGGTGACGCCATCGAAGGGCTCGATGTCGCCGCGGCCCTGCCCGGCCCCGGCAAAGTATTCCACGCCGGCACGCGCGAAGACGCAGGAGGTCGTGTGGTAACCAGCGGAGGACGCGTACTCTGCGCCGTTGGATTGGGACCCACCGTCAGGGCCGCGCAGTCCCAGGCCTACGAGTTGGTCAACTCAATCAAGTGGCAAGGCGTCCAATTTCGCCACGATGTCGGTTACAGAGCCATCGCGCGTGAACACGGCTGATTGGGCCGCGTCAGCAAATTGGGATTGGGCCAATCCTCACATCGTCACAGTGGAAGTCGCGCCGTCTGACATAGACGCCTACAACCACGTCAACAACTCAGTTTACTTGTCCTGGTTTGATACGGCCGCCTGGTCTCACTCAGCAGCCCTTGGCATTCCGCTGGAAGAATGCACCCGCATTCGCAGGGGCATGGCCGCCCATCGCGCGGAAATTGATTACCAACGGGCTGCCGTCCTCGGCGACCGGGTGTCTGTTGCCACGTGGATTGTGAGCACTGACAACAAACTGAGGGTCGAGAGGCGTTTTCAAATCAGACGCGCCTCAGACGGTGAAACCCTGGCGCGCGCCCGAACCGACTATGTGTGCATCAACCTGGATTCCGGCCGCGCCTGCCGCATGCCGGAATCCTTCGCCAAGCGCTACGTTCCCACGAATATTGCCGTTGGCGACTTTCGCTGATGGAGGATCACAGGCGAGTCCGGCCACCACCGCGGAACAGATTGACGATTGCGAGCAGGATGATGGCTCCGAGCAGGGAGACTCCCAGTCCCGCCAGGCTCAGGTCGCCCTGATTGATGGTAGCGGCGCCCACCATCGGGCTGATCAGCCAGCCGCCGATCAGGGCACCCACGATGCCCACCACGATATTCAGCAGAACGCCTTCCTGCGACCGCATGATCACGCTGGCCAGCCAGCCGATGATGCCGCCCATAATCAGCCAGATCAGAATATTCATTGCACGCCCCAAACGGTTTCGGCGGATGCCGTGCCTGATCAATTCGTAAGCCCCGTGAAAGGTTCCGGGGAGGGTACGCAATACCGGACGGTACGCCATACCGGAGGGTACAAACTACATGCCTGTGAACACCGATTTTCCCGCCCTGTAGGACAACCCTGAACGCCGCCGTAGGACTCCGGGGTAAGTTTCTGCCTTGCGGCCAGCCTGCGCCCCTGGCACGGCTGTTGCATCAATCTACGGCAACAACGACGGGGATAAACATGCAAACCATCGACCGCGTCTCCAACTGGATCGAGACCGAATACTGCGCATCCGTTGCCGCCACTCTTCAGGCGCGCGCGGAATATTTCGAGCTGTTGGAAGACGCAATGACTTCGCCGGCCCGGTTGGTCAATGCCTACGGGGCCTGGCGCAAACACGCCACCCAGACCGAAGTGTTGGGCGGGCTGGTGGGAACCGCTTAGAAGCCGATTAGAAGCTGACTTTGAAAAAACCTTCCGGGCCCCGGACGTTCAAGCGGAAGGAGCCCGGAAAGTTGGTGTCATCCACATCCAGCGACGAGCGCATGATGGTGTAGCCGGCACCCAGCGAGAAGTTGGGATACCGTTTCCAACGCCACTGCAGATCGCCGTGATATTCGGCGATGGAGCCTTCGAAGTTATTGACCTTGGCGCGGAAGTACTGACCGCGGGCCGACAACGCGAGCCCGTGCCAGATGCGCCAGGTGATATCCAGGGGGATCGTCGGAAACGCGCCCGACCCGGACACTTCCTGGCGAAGTTGCTTCGCATTGACCTGACCGCGGGCATCCGCCTCGATAAAGTGCAATCCCAGACCCAGTCCCGCCTCGACGTAATCATTGCGGAACAGGGAATACGTGTAGGTCAGTGAGAACTGGCGCCAGTCCAGGTTGCTCGTGACCCGGTCATTCACCACGAACGTCTCATCGCCAAACAGGATCGTGCGATCGATCGCACGGTCGCCGCGGCGATTCGTCTCGAAATAGTCGACCCGCAGCCGATTGTTCTGGCGCAGGCGGAAGATGATCTCGATGCGTCCCTGTGGGATACGGCTGTCGAGACCGAAATCCCGCTCACCACTGACGGTCGTTCCCGTGATGCCGGGAATTCCCGAGACAGGGCTCTGAGTGTCGACCCGCAACCGGGTGGTCACGGCGGGATTGAAGAAGATGCCTGAAACGGCAAACCGATCCGTAATGGGGCTCGGTGTCATCCGCTTCTTGTCCGGCTTGATGGGAGCCCCTGAAACGGGGTCGCGTTCCGCATGGGCTGGAACGGCCTGGAGTGCGAGCAACGCCGCGGTTAGATAGACCCAGTTTCGCATAGGCGAATCATGCCATCGTCCGCGGCGTCCGAATCAAACGGGCAACACATATTATTGATTTAGCCGACAGCGTGCGGCCGTCGGACAACCAATCAGCGACGCAAAACGTCGCTGATTGGCAACATGATATTACCGCTTCATGGCCTGGAAGAATTCCTCGTTCGACTTCGTGTCTTTCATCTTGTCGAGCAGGAACTCAATGGCCGACAGCTCATCCATTGGATGCAGCAGCTTGCGCAGTATCCACATCTTGGCGAGCTCACCCTGGTCGGTGATCAACTCTTCCTTGCGGGTGCCGGAACGGTTGATGTTGACCGCCGGGAAGACTCGCTTCTCGGCAATGCGCCGGTCCAGATGGATTTCGCTGTTACCCGTGCCTTTGAATTCCTCAAAGATCACGTCGTCCATCTTGGATCCCGTGTCCACCAGGGCCGTTGCGAGAATCGTGAGACTCCCGCCTTCCTCGATGTTGCGCGCCGCACCGAAGAAGCGCTTCGGGCGCTGCAGTGCATTCGCATCAACACCACCTGTCAGCACCTTGCCTGACGAAGGCACCACGGTGTTGTACGCACGTGCGAGACGAGTGATGGAGTCGAGCAGAATGACGACGTCCTTCTTGTGCTCCACCAGCCGCTTCGCCTTCTCGATGACCATTTCGGCCACCTGAACGTGGCGGGCCGCGGGCTCGTCGAACGTGCTCGACACAACCTCGCCCTTCACGGTGCGCTGCATCTCGGTCACTTCCTCCGGCCGCTCGTCGATCAGCAGCACAATGAGGATGACTTCGGGATGGTTGGAGGTAATGGCCGTCGCAATGTTTTGCAGCAGCATCGTCTTACCGGCTTTCGGCGGAGAGACGATCAGGCCGCGTTGTCCCTTGCCGATCGGCGCCACGAGGTCGATGGTGCGCGCAGTCAGGTCCTCGGTGGACCCGTTGCCGCGTTCGAGCTTCAAGCGCTTCGTGGGATGGAACGGTGTCAGATTCTCGAACAACACCTTGTTGCGCGAGCTTTCCGGCGAGTCGAGGTTGATCTCGCCCACCTTCAGCAGCGCAAAGTAGCGCTCGCCATCCTTAGGCGGACGAATCAGTCCGGAGATGGTGTCGCCGGTGCGCAGGTTGAATCGGCGGATCTGGCTGGGGCTGACATAGATGTCATCCGGGCCCGCCAGGTACGAGCCGTCAGCCGAGCGCAGGAAGCCGAAGCCGTCCTGCAGGATCTCGAGCACGCCGTCGCCGTAGATGTTCTCGCCGTTCCTCGCGTGTGCCTTGAGGATGGAGAAGATGATGTCCTGCTTGCGTGACCGGGCCACGCTTTCCAGGCCCATCGACTCCGCGAGCTTCACCAGTTCGTGAATCGGGCGGGACTTGAGCTCCGTCAGATTCATCGACGCCCGAGACTGCGTCAGCTCCGCCGGGCTGATGATCTCCGCATCGTCTGCGTCGAACATCTCCGGCTCGTGCATCATGTCATCGGGCCGGCCCCCACCGTTACCGTTGCTGTTGCCACGGTTTCCATCACGGTTGCCGCCGCCACCATGGCGCGGGCCTTTGTTGGGCCGATTACGGCCCTGATTACCAAGATAGCCTCTCACAGGTTACTGTCCAGAAATGCCGAGAGTTGGGATTTGGACACCGCTCCGACCTTCTGCGCTTCCACCGTGCCGTTCTTGAACAGGATCAGGGTAGGAATGCCGCGAATGCCGAATTTAGGCGGTGTCTGCGGGTTTTCATCGATATTCAGTTTCGCAATCTTGATGCGATCCTGATATTCGTTGGCGATCTCATCGAGAATCGGCGCAATCATCTTGCAGGGGCCACACCATTCGGCCCAGAAGTCCAGCAGCACGGGCTTTTCGGATTTCAGGACGTCCTGGGAAAAAGTGGCATCGGTGGTGTGCACAATGTGCGGGCTACTCACGCGGTTCAACCTCCGTCGAGTGCAGAGTGTGGGAAATGGGTTTAATGGGAGTAAAAAGGCTTTGGAGCTCTTGAGATATTTGAGCCGGGTTGGGCTTCAGGTTGGATCAGGCGGCCAATTGCATAGCGAAAGCCGTGCCAGAAACGCCCGTCAAACGGTTACACTAACTCGCGAGGTGAGTACGGAAACTCGAGCTTTCAGGGATATTGGCCCTTTTGGGGCCACCGGATATTTGCTGGCAGGTTCGGACCCCATTGGGGTTGCCAGGTAGTCCGCTGTCTTGAGAGCTTTGTAGCGCTTCCCAGGCTCATTTGCAAGGCCCGACCACCCAACCCATTCATGGTATAGAACTATTTGATGACTGATCCACACTCCAGCTCCCCGACTTTCGAATCCTTCGCCCTGGCGCCGCCCCTCATGCAGGGCATCCGCGATGCGGGCTTCACCTTCTGCACTCCAATCCAGGCACAGACACTGCCCCTGGCGCTCACCGGCCGGGATGTTGCCGGCCAGGCACAGACCGGCACGGGCAAGACCGCCGCGTTCCTGGTTGCGATGTATCAGGCGCTGCTGACGCGACCCGCGCCGAGCAGTCGCAATACGACCTCGATCCGCGCCCTGATAGTCGCGCCGACACGCGAGCTCGCGGTGCAGATCCACCACGACGCGGAAATTCTCGGCCGGCACTGCGGCTTCAGGCAGGCAGTCGTGTTTGGCGGCGTTGATTACGACAAGCAACGCCGGCAACTCGAAGAAGGCATCGATGTGCTCATTGGCACGCCCGGACGTCTCATCGACTACTTCAAGCAGCATGTCTTCGACATGCGCCATGCCCAGGTGCTGGTGCTCGATGAGGCCGACCGCATGTTCGATCTCGGCTTCATTGCGGATATCCGCTACCTGATGAGGCGCCTGCCACATCCGGAAAAGCGGCAGTCCATGCTGTTTTCAGCCACTTTGTCCCATCGGGTACTGGAGCTCGCCTACGAGCACATGAACAACCCGGAGCTCGTGCGCATCGAACCGGACAAAATGACCGCCGACCGGGTCCGGCAGATCATGTACTACCCCTCGATGGAGGAAAAGCTCCCGTTGCTGATCGGGCTGTTGCGCCAGTTTGAAGCGCGCCGCACGATGATTTTCGTCAACACCAAGCGCGTCGCGGAGCGCCTCGAGAGCACGCTGCGCGCAAACGGTCTGCATGCCCAGGCCCTCTCGGGTGATGTACCGCAAAACAAGCGGCTCAAGTTTCTACGTGACTTTCACAACGGCGAGCTGGCGGTACTGATTGCAACCGATGTTGCATCCCGGGGACTGCACATACCTGATGTCAGCCACGTGTTCAATTTCGATCTGCCTCAGGATGCGCCTGACTACGTTCACAGGATCGGACGAACGGCCCGAGCCGGCACCGACGGCGATGCCATCAGCTTCGCCTGCGAGGAGTACGCGGTCGCGCTTCCGGAAATCGAGTCCTACCTGGGCCACAAGATTCCGTCGGCACCGATCCCACCGGAGCTGTTGGCAACGGAAGTGATCGATGCACCGCCGGGTGAGCGTGGCTACAGCGCACGTCCACACAGGCCAGGTGGGCATCACCCGGGTCAGGGGCGCCGTCCTCCCTCAGGCGGACGGCGTCCGCGATCCAAGGGAGCCGGTGGCCGGGGCCGCTGAGGGCATGCCGACGGCACTAGCCGATCGCCGCCACCCCGTGCCCCGGATCGAGGTCAGTCACTGACTCCACCGCCGGGGTGTCACCGTAGTCTCGCGCGGGGCGCCACTGCCCGCCCCGTGCCGCAGATATGCGGCGTACGCCGCGAATCCATCGGATCCCCGCCGCCTGGGCAGCCCGCAGGACCGAAGGGCTATCGTCCACAAACAAGCTCCGCTGCAAATCGAACGGCTCCACGGCCCGCACCGCCCGCCAGAACTCAGGGCTCTCCTTGGGCACTTTGAAGACATGCGAGCTGATCGCAACGTCGAGATAGCCGCTTACGCCCGTCTGCTCGTCCTTGATTTTCAGCACCTGCGGGTGTGAGTTGGTGAGCAGCACCAGCCGCTTTCCCAAGCCCCGCAGCCGCTCCAGAAACAGCTGAGCGCCCGGCAGCCAGGCAACCCGATCCGCCTGGGTACGCTTCAAGGCGTGGATATCCAGCCCCAGCTCGCGGCTCCAGTAATCGATGCAATACCAGTTCATCGTGCCTTCACATGCACGAAACCGCGGTGTCAGGTCAGCCTTGGCTTCCTCGACCGTGAGTGCCCGCGACGCGGCATATTCGATGGGAATGAAGTCGAGCCAGAAGTCGTTGTCGAACCCCAGGTCGAGCAACGTTCCGTCGAGATCGAGGAGAACCGTATCAATTTGGCTCCAATCCAGCTTTTCAACGGCATCATTCGAAATTGCAGCAGACATTTCGCGTATCATACCCGCCGCTTGACGCGGGCGCGGCAACGGGTCGCCGTGCTAAGCTAGTAAGCTAGGACGTGACGGCCGAGCCGTCCTGTAGTTTCGCCGTCGCCCGAAAAGCGGGCCGGCGGCCCAATCTGACGGGAGCCCGCGGGCTGCACCAGCCATGGCGGAAATCGAAGACAACGTCGATCGCGAGCTGTTCCGCAACATAGAGAAGTTGCGCGCCCTGCGTATCGAGCATCGAGATCTCGATGAGGTCATCGAGCGCCTCACCATGGACATCCATACCAACGAGCTGCAGTTGAAGCGCCTGAAAAAGCGCAAGCTGATGCTCAAGGATCAGATCACGCGCATGGAAAGTCAGTTGATCCCTGATATGAACGCGTGAACCCAAGTGGAGCCTGTTTCAATTGAATAGTGGTGATTCCGGCGTCATGAGCATCTTCATGCGCCTGACTTCCCCCCAGATCCTCACCGAAGTCATCGCCATCGCATGCGCCGGCCTGATCGCGTTGGCGGGCGCTCAATTCGTCAAGGCATGGCACAAGCGCAATGCCGGTGTTGGCCGCCCTGAGGGCTGGCAGACGGACGTCCAGGAAGGCACGGTCATCGTCGCGCCCTACCTCGTCGCCCTCATCGTGCTGTTGATCGTCCGGGCGATCTTAGGATCCTTACACGGCCATACCGCTGCAATCGACACCGCGCTGCAACTGACAACAGCACTGGTGCTGGTCCGACTAGGCGTCTACCTCCTTCGCGTCATGATGGGGCCAGACTCCTGGATCCGAACGTGGGAAAACCGCATCACGCTGGCGCTCTGGCTGACGATGTCGTTTTCGCTCGTCGGCTGGCTCGATGTCGTCGAGAGCACGCTCAGCCACATCAACCTGATCCCCGGTAAATCCTTCAGCCTCTGGGCTCTGCTGAAGGGCGTGGTGATTGTGTCCGCGTTCGTCATCATCACGAGCCTCATTGCCCGCGCCTTGGAAAAGCGTGTGATGCGGGCGCAGCAACTGGCGGTGTCGACCCGGATCGGCATCTCCAAGTTCGCGTACTTCATCCTCGTCAGCATCGGCGCGATGCTGGGCATCAATCAGGCCGGCGTCGATGTCACCACCCTCAACGTTCTGACCGGTGCCATCGGTCTGGGACTGGGCTTCGGTCTGCAGGCCATTGCCAGCAACTTTGTCAGTGGCTTTGTGCTGTTGATCGACAAGTCCATCAAGCCGGGTGACGTCATCAGCTTCACGGGCCACACCGGCACCAGTACCGAGAACTTTGGCTGGGTGCAGGAACTGCGCGGGCGGTATGTCGTCGTCCGCGACCGCGACGGCGTGGAGACCCTGGTTCCGAATCAGAACCTCATCACCAACTCGGTCATCAACTGGAGTTACTCGGATCAGCGCGTGCGCATCCGCCTCCCGGTGGTGATCAGCTACGACGATGATCCCGAGTTTGCCCTGAAGCTTTTGTTTGATGCGGTAGCCAACCACCCGCGCATTCTCCACGACCCGCCCCCTGTGACCCGGCTGATGGCCTTCGAGGATTACGGAATGCGCATTGAAGTGCGCTTCTGGATCGCCGACCCCATGAACGGCGTCAACAATGTCCGGTCCGATGTGAATCGCGCGATCTGGCGCCTGTTCAAGGACAACGGCGTGAAGATCCCCGTCGCCCAACGGGAGCTGCGGATTCTCGAACCGAGTGCGCGGTTCATCAAACCGCCGCAGAAGACCGGGGTTGATCAGGATGACGATTGAGGTCACCCCCAGTGTTGTGATCCCCGACGGCGATCTCTCACTGACATTCGTCCGCGGCTCCGGCCCGGGCGGCCAGAACGTCAACAAGGTCGCGTCAGCCGTCCAGCTTCGCTTCGACCTCGCCGGTACTGCGGCGCTCTCCGACGCAGTAAAGTCGCGCCTCCGCGCCCTTGCGGGCCGCCGCCTGACCGACGACGACGCCATCCTCATCATCGCGCGCAACCACCGGACTCAAGAAGCCAACCGCCGCGAAGCTTCCGACCGCCTCTCCGACCTCATCCGCACCGCCCTGATCCCACCCAAACCCCGCAAGAAAACGAAGCCCACCTTCGCCTCCAAACAACGCCGCCTCGAAGGCAAGTCCCGTAAACAGCAAACCAAGGGCCTGCGCGGCAAAGTCCGCTGGGACTAGGAGATCTTCTTTGAGGTCACAAATTGTGACCTCAAACGCCGTTCGGCCCACGTTTCAAGGTGTTCGTCAGTTGGCGAATCTGGTTCAGAATTCCCACGATCGCCTGATCGTGTGTCTCGAGCTTGCGTTCGAGCAACTCCAACTTTTCAGCGAGCTCCTTATTGGAGGTAAGCAGCTCCCGCAACTTCACGAACGCCCTTACTACGTAAACGCTCACCTCCACCGCGCGCCCACTGTTGAGAACGGTGGCGACCATGATGGCACCGTGCTCAGTAAAGGCTAGCGGCAACTTGCGACGGCCGCCGCGACCGGGCTTTGATATTGCATTTTGCAACATCAAAGCTTCGTTCTCCGCCGGCGTGAGTTGGAACATGAAATCGCTTGGGAAACGCTCCAGGTTGCGGCGCACCTGCGTCTGAAAATAAGCTTCGAATTTCAAACAAACAACGTGCTGTTAGTCGGAAAAACACCGAGAAACTCACGCCCGACGCTCGTTCTAACAGCGGGCGCAGTCGGGTCTACGCGGCAGCGGAGGCGGCTTTGGATTTCGCCGCGCGTGGCACTGAGCGAAGGCGGACGTCTAAACCGCACGCTGGTGCGGACGGTGGGCAGCGCACGCCTCGGTCGCCCTCACCCGCATTCGGCCCGGCGTGGTCAGGTGGTTGCGAAAACCAGTCGACACGGAGAAACCGTGTGACAAAATGGTCACCAAAGGGAATCTGGAGCCATCAGATGTACGCATCCGCCCTCATGGCCTTCCTCCACCACGTGGCTGCATTCACCGTCGTGGGCGCCCTGATTGCCGAAGTGGTGTTGTTCAAACCACCGCTGACGGCCCCCCAGGCCCGCAAAATTCAGCGGGCGGACCAGATTTTCGGGGCCAGTGCCACAGCACTGCTGATCATCGGCTTATTGCGCGTAAACTATTTCGAGAAAGGCGCGCACTACTATTTCAGCAACGACTTCTTTCTGACGAAGTTCTCACTCTTCATTCTGGCGGCCTTGATTTCCATCTACCCGACAGTGTTGTTCATCTCCTGGAACAAGGCACTGAAGCAAGGCGAAGTACCCACACTCACCCCACAGGCAGCCACCCGTGCGCGCATGTGCATGATGTTGGAAATGACCGCCATACTCGGCATCCTGTTGTGCGCGCCGTTCATGGCCCGCGGGATCGGCTCACACTGAGGCCCCGGCTCACTTCGCGGCTTCAGCCTGCATCACCGCCCACAGTTCCTCAACGTGGCGCCGATCAGTAGCCTCGCTACCGAAGGACACCCGCACCATCCACCGCCCATCCAGGATGGCCGGAGTGAGGAACGCCTTTCCTGACTCATTGATGCGCTTGACCCAGGCAAGCGTATGTTTGTCGAGCGCCTCGCCACTCAACCCCGCCGGCTCGTGCCGCACACAGACAGTTTGCAGCGGGACAGGAGCCACCCGCTTCCACAAAGGTGCCGCATCGACCTGCGAAGCAAACCACTTCGCGTAACCGAGGTCGCGCCGCAACCGCGCCTGCAACCCGCTGACACCCTGCTCCCGGATCAGGAACCAAAGCTTCAGCGCCCGGAACCGCCGCCCCAGCGGAATCCCCCAATCGCGGAAGTTTTTGACCTGCGAATCAGCCGCGGACCGCAGATAGCTCGGGTTCGTGGACATCACACGAATCAGATGCTCAGGATCACGCACGAAGTACGTGGAGCAATCAAACGAAGCGCCCAGCCACTTGTGAGGATTAGTCACAACAGAGTCGGCACCTTCGACGCCATCCCACAACGGACGGCACTCAGGAAGAATCATCGCCGAGCCCGCAAGCGCCGCATCAACGTGCATCCACAGCTTGTGCTCATGAGCGATCCTGGCGATCGCGGACAACGGATCGCAGGCCGTCGTAGCAGTCGACCCGGTGGTCGCCACCACAGCGCAAGGCATCAGCCCGATGGCAATGTCACTCTTCACCATCTGCGCCAGTGCATCGGGGCGCATGGAAAAGCGCTCATCAACCGGCACCGAGCGCACATACGTGCGACCGAAACCCGCCATCAGCGCCGCTTTATCAACAGAACTGTGACTCTGGCTCGACGCATACACGACCAGCGGATTTTGCTCGTCCTGCAAACCACCGCGCGTCGCCCCATGAGAAGTCGTCCGCTCGCGAGCGCAAATCAGCGCAACCAAAGCACCCGTGGAAGCAGTGTCCTGAATCACACCGCTCCAGGCGTTAGACAGCCCCAACATCTGCCGAAGCCAGTCGATGACGACCTCTTCAACCTCTGTCAATGCAGGGCTCGCCTGCCAGTTGAGGCCCAACTGCCCGAGCCCGGTACTGACATAGTCGCCCAACACCGCGGACAGCGAGCTGTTGGATGGGAAATAGGCAAAGAACCGCGGATCCAGCCACTGCGTGCAGGCGGGCACAATCACATTGTTGAGATCATTCAAAACGGCGTCAAAATGTTCCGGCTCGGGAGGAGGCACCGTTGGCAACGATCGACGAACCGTACCCGGCGCCACGTCGCGCAGCACCGGAAAATCACCGCGAGTCGCCTTCTCGCGGTAATCGGCAATCCAGTCAATCAACTCGTGACCGACCCGCCGGAATTCTTCAATGTCCATAGAAGGGCACTCTCATTCCAATGCCATCGCGCGTGGCGCGATCGTAAATAACACGCGCGGCAGCCATATCCTGCGCGGCGACCCCCAACGACTTGTAGACAGTGATGTCATCATTGCTCGTACGACCCACCACTGTTGCGTTCAACACTTCGCCAATTTCACCGAGAACGTGACTGTCGCTCACCAGCCCCGCCGCAATAGCATGCTTCAGCTCACCTGCCTCAGCCCGAGCCGAAACACGCGAATCGACGAAGAAACGCGAGACCGCGACAACATCGTTGTCGGCTTCACGAGCGGTCTGCTGGCTCGCCCCCACGAGATTCACATGGGCGCCCTTCCGCAGCCATGCGCCGTTCAGGATGGGCTCGCGCGACGAGGTCACAGTGCAGATGATGTCAGCACTCCTGACAGCCGCTTCCACAGACTCGCTGACCTCAACAGCCAATCGTAACCGAGACCCATGCTCGTGTGCGAAGGCCGCCGCCTTGGACGGCGTCCGTCCCCACACCCGAACAGACTTCAAAGTCCGCACCTGAGAAATCGCCTCCAGATGCGTAACAGCCTGCTCGCCCGTCCCGATGATCGCGAGATGCGCTGCATCATGCCGGGCCAACGCGCGGGTAGCCACGGCACTCGCGGCCGCGGTCCGGATGGCAGTCACTTCCCCTGCATCCATCACCGCCAGCGGAAAGCCGATTTCCGAGTCGAACAGCAGAACGAGTCCAACATGCGAGGACAACCCCAGCTTGGCGTTGTCAGGGAAAATCGTAATGATCTTCGTGCCCAGACCCTGAGGCTCCGCCAGATATCCGGGCATCACACCGAAAAAATTCCGACCGCCCGGAAGCTTCATCACCGTCCGCAAGGGCACGTCCGCCCGCCCACTCGACAGAGCGCGCATCGCCGTGTCTACCGCGTCAATGCAATCCGACATGCTCAATGCGCGCCTGACGTCCGCACTGCCGACGATCAAAAGCCCCTTATCCTCTTTCATGCTTCACCCTCAACTATGGGTAACCTGCAGAATGCTGTGCCGGATCTGCTCGCTGAGCACGAACTGCGCGTCCGCGGCGACACGCATGAGTACCTCATCGAACTCCAGCTTGCTTGCCGCCGACAAACGGATTACACCCCGTGAGCGCAACAGGTCAATGAAGTTCTCAAACATCGAGCGGTCGAAGAACTCCGGTGAATTCAGACCGTACAGCATCCCCATGCGCTGAGCCATGAGCTGGCAGCGCTCCTCCAGCGCATTCTGTGTGATCTCGCCGCTGCCGGCTTTCAGCAGAATGGCAATCGCCAGGTAATACCGCTCGATGGTCTGAATGGTCGCCTGGGCCACCAGCGACAGTTGCATCGCCTTTTCAGAGTTCGGGGGCGGCCGGCGCCACTCCGTCCGGTCAAAATCAGATTCGATCAGGCCCTGCCGCTCCAGGCAGACGAGCACCTGCATGACGACGTCCGCGAGCTCACTCTCATTCCAACGAAGGAACAATTCCGCGGCAATATAAGGGTAAATGCGCCATACCAGGCGTTGGATATCCTCGGTACGGACTGTTGCGTTACTGACAAACGCACAGGCCACCAGTGAGGGCATGGTAAACAGGTGCAGGACGTTGTTCCGATAGTACGTGGCCAGCACCGCACTCTCGTCGCTCATCCGCACAATATCCCCCAACGGATGAGCCTCCACCGAAACCACTTTCATGGACTGACCATAGGCCAGCATCTCGGCGGCCGACATCGACGTCACCGTCACCCGGTCGCTGTATGAAAAGGTGCGCAGCAGCTCGCGATACAGATCCATCTGCCGCAACAGGTCGGTCTTGGGAAGTGCCAGCCGCGGCGTCGCCAACAGAGTGATTGCCAGCAGATTGATCGGCGTGACCGCCGCGGCCGCATTGATGTGCCGCATGATGACCGAGGCCAGATCATCCACCGCCGACCCAACCCAGGGAACACGAGTGTCATCTTCAACGACCCGCGTGCGCCAATCCGGGTCATACCGCTCGAGCAGATCGTTGAGCCGGATCGGCTCGCCGAGATTCACGTGCACCTGGCCGAAGCGCTCCCGCAACTTGCGGAAGGCCCGGATGAGCCCGAGGATGCTTTCCTTCTCCTTCGGCTTACCCGACAACTCACCAATGTAGGTCGAACCCTCCACGATCCGCTCATACCCGAAGTACACCGGAATAAAGACGACGGGGCGCCCGGGATCACGTAGAAAGCTGCGTACGGTCATGGACAGCATGCCCGTCTTCGGCTGCAACAGCCGGCCGGTCCGACTGCGGCCGCCTTCAATGAAATACTCGATCGAGTGCCCGCGGGTCATGATCGCCGCGAGATATTTCATGAAGACCACGGTATACAACGCGTTACCGCGGAAACTGCGACGGATGAAGAACGCGCCGCCCTTTCTCAGGAAACGGCCGACGATCGGCAGGTTCAGGTTGATTCCCGCTGCGATGTGCGGAATCGCATAGCCGTGCACGTAAATCACGTACGACAGCAGCAGATAATCCATGTGGCTGCGATGGCAGGGAACATAGATGATCTCGTTCCCTTCGGCGGTCTGTTCCAGCGTCTCGACGTGGCCAAACACAACACCATCGTACAGACGGTTCCACAGCCGGGAGAGCGCCGCCTCCATGAAGCGGATGAACGCATGCGAATAGTTGGCGGCAATTTCCTCCGCGAACTGTTTCGCCTTCAGCAGCGACTGCCGCCGCGTAATCTTCTTTTCGCGCATCTCCTGCGCCACAACCGCTCGCACCGCGCGTGTTCGTAACACGCGGTTGAGAATGGTCCGGCGATGCGAAAGATCAGGCCCGATGCGCGCCGAGCGCTGCTTCGCATACAACGTGCGCAAGGCCCGCGTAACGCGCCGACCGCGCACGGCCTCGCCAGCGTCGTCACCCATCAACGAACGCAGCGAAATGGGCTCGTCAAACTCAATCAACGTATTGCGCCCGTTGAACAGCACCTGCAACAGCTTGCGGGCCGTGCTGGTGATCGCCCAGTCTTCAACCAACAGCAGCCGGAACCAGGAAGGCTCCTTCTGCGGCGCCCGCCCCCAGTACATGGCGACAGGCACCAGCTCAACATCCAGCTCCGGATTGGCGGCGAGGGCGGCAATCGTCTGTTGGAGCTGTGGCGGCGCGCGGCGATCGAGACGCTCGTCCCAGAAGCCCCGGGGACGGGTCAGATAGAAAAACGAGCGGAGATCCTTCAACCCGTGCAACAGCCGCTTCTGCGGCCGCGGCAGTCTGAGCTTTACACAGGCGTCCTGCAGAACGGCAAGGTCCGTGACGCTGCTGGTCTCGAGCACGTAACAAACCGGCTTGTCGCGATCACGGACATGCGAGACGGCCTCATCGGGCCGGACTTTGTATCGCACCCAGAGCGCGAGAAGGCGCCTCAACAACCAGCTTCGGGCTCGATCCATTTACTGAAAGGCAATAGCCGGAAGATCGAGCGCGATCAGGAAGTATTCGAACAGGTATTGAATGACGCGAATCTGGTTGTGCAGACGGTGGTCACCATCCACGAGGTGCAGCGCGGCCCGGTAGGACTGAGCGAAACGGACGCTGTGCTCAACCGGGATCACTTCGTCCTGCCAACCGTGGACGATGGACGTCGGACAGTCGAGGATTCCCTTCCGCAACTCGGGCAATCCTTCCATGTACAGCGCGGGAGCCATCAGGAATACACCTCGGGCATGTAAAAGCGATGCCGATGCTACTGCAACGTAACCGCCCATGCTCGAGCCCACGAGGACCAGATCGCCCGACAGCTCCTTGCAAAAGTCCACGAGCTTGGCCACCCGCGCCCGCGGCTCGTCGATGCCACGATAATCCACGGAATGGGCCTCATATCCCTCACTTCGGGCTACATCCGCCAACGCGGCAATCTTCCGCCCCCACGGACCACTTTCCTGGCCATGGGAGAAGACGACGTGGCGATTGACTACGGGCGCTTCCACAACAATTCGTCCAGGCTGAAACCCCAGGCAGACCACCGAAGAGTGCGAGAATAATGCAGGCAATGCCGTTCCGACGCCAAGATGACTGCACGGATTGAAAATAAATGAGCCCCGGTTGGCAATTCTGGATGGATCGCGGCGGAACATTCACGGACGTCATCGGGGTCTCCCCGGACGGCCAACTGCATGTGCGCAAGGTTCTATCGCGCCAGGAGCGGGCGGACGACCCCGGAATGAGGGGCGCGCGAGACATTTTGTCGACGTCCACCGACACAGTTGGCGCTGTCAAAGTGGGCACCACGGTTGCGACCAATGCCCTGCTCGAACGCAAAGGCGAGCCCGTCCTCCTGGTGACCACTCGTGGCTTCGGGGACGGCCTCAGGATCGGCTATCAGAACCGACCCGACATATTTGCGCGCCACATCGTCCTGTCAGACCGTCTGTACTCCTCAATCATCGAGGCTCGAGAAAGGATCGATGCCGTTGGGACGACCCTGACTCCACTGGACGGGACGAGCTTGCGTGAGGAGCTTCGGAGGGCGCGCCAGGCGGGGATGAAGGCTGTCGCCATCGTCTTCATGCATGGCTGGAAGTTTCCGCGGCACGAGCGCGAGGCCGCCACGATCGCCCGGGAGATCGGGTTTGAGGAAGTGTCCGTCTCGCATGAGCTGTCACCACTCGTACGCTACGTGGCAAGAGGTGACACCACGGTCCTGAATGCCTATCTCGCGCTGCCTCTGCGGCAGTATGTTTCCGGACTTCAGCGGGAGCTCCGCAACCTCGGCCCTGGCGCGCGCCTGGAGCTGATGCAAAGTAACGGCGGCCTCGCCGCCGCTGACAACTTTCATGCAATGTCGAGCATCCTGTCCGGTCCGGCCGGTGGGTTGATTGGCATGCAATGGATCGGCAACCAACTGGGCACGCCCCGGTTGGTGGGATTCGACATGGGCGGTACATCCACCGACGTGTCGCTCCTCGACGGTGAGCTGCCGCGGCGCTTCGAACACACAATCGCGGGCGTTCGCCTGCAGAGCCCCATGCTAGATGTCCACACGATTGCCGCGGGTGGAGGATCGATTCTCCACTTCATCGACGGTCGCTTCGCCGCTGGACCTGATTCAGCAGGCGCCGATCCGGGACCCGCGAGCTACGGCCGCGACGGCCCATTGACCTTGACCGACGTACAGGTGCTGTTGGGGCATCTGCGACCTGACACCCTGCCTGCTCTCTTCGGACACGACGGCCGCTCCCGAATCGACACCGAGGTGGTCGCCCTGAAGTTCGCCGCCCTCGCCGCGCAAATCAACGCACACACCGAGGCCGTCGCGGAGTCATTCCTGGCAGTGGCCGTTGAGGCCATGGCAAATGCAATCCGCCAGGTATCGACGCGTCAGGGTCTCGATGCCGCCGAGTTCACGCTGTTTTGTTTTGGCGGAGCCGCGGGCCAACATGCCTGCCGGGTTGCGAGTGCCGCGGGCATGCGAAAGCTGCTCGTGCATCCGTTGGCCAGTGTTCTGTCGGCATTCGGCATTGGTGTGGCCGACCGCCTCGCAATGCGGCGTGCCAGCCTGCGGCTGCCGCTTTCCGCGGAAGCTCTCATCGATGCATCCGATAAGCTCCACGAGCTGGAGCAACAGGCGCGCGAGGAGCTCGCCGCGTTTGCCAGTACGTCCGGTATTAGAACCGAACACTGGCTCGAGCTGCGCGCGGGTGACAGCGAGACGAGTTTGTCAGTCCCTGCCACCTCGTACCAGGAGGTGCTCGCGGCGTTCTCGGCAATGCATCTGAAGCGGTTCAGCTTCGCCGCCGCGGAGCGCAGCGTTGTTATTGAAGCCGTGCGCGTGGAGGTGCGAATGCCCTCGATCGACGCAATCTCGCTGCGCATGCCGCAGGAAAAACAGCAAAGCGAGCTGCCGGCGAAAGTGCGTGCCTGGTTTGACGGCTGGGTTGAGGTACCGTTGATTCGAAGCAGCGCGCTGAGGGGCGAAATCATCGGCCCCGCGCTGATCGTCGATTCCAACTCAACCGTTGTGCTCGAGCGTGGCTGGAAGGCGCGACGCCTCCCGGGCGGCGAGCTGATGTTGGAGACGGGCGCCGATCAGTACGCCGCCGAGGCGGCCCACGCTGCTGCGGCCAACCCGGCCCACACTGCCGCCGACCCGGCGCGCATCGAGATCTTCAACAACCTGTTCATGCACATCGCGGAACAGATGGGCGAGGTCCTCAAAGCCACCGCGCAATCGGTCAACATCAAGGAGCGCCTCGACTACTCCTGCGCGCTGTTTGACGGGAAAGGCGGCCTGGTCGCGAATGCGCCGCACATGCCGGTCCACCTGGGCTCCATGGGCGCCAGCGTGCGCGCGGTAATGAAAGCCCAAAAGATGCGTCCTGGCGATTCGTGGCTGTTGAACAGCCCTTATCACGGCGGCACACACCTCCCGGACATGACGGTCGTTACGCCGGTTTTCCTCGACGGCGATGAACCCGACTTCTTCGTGGCCTCACGCGCCCACCATGCCGACATCGGGGGGACAACCCCCGGCTCAATGCCTCCCTTCAGTCAAACGATTGACGAAGAGGGAGTGCTCTTTGAATGTTTTTCACTCGTCGGCGCCGGTGTACTTCGTGAACGCGAGTTGCGGGCTGAGCTCCTCTCGGCACGTTACCCGGCCCGGAATCCCGATCAGAACGTTGCCGACCTCCAGGCACAACTGGCCGCAAACGCCCGTGGGATTGCCGAGATTGAGCGTGCTGTTCAGCGGCACACCCTCCCGGTTGTCCGCGACTTCATGCGACACGTTCAGGACAACGCGGCACTGAGTGTGCGCAACGCCATTGGCAATCTGCAGCCCGGAGAGTTTCGGTACGAGATGGACAATGGGGGTGTCATTGCCGTCCGCATTGATATCGATAAGAGCTCGCGAAACGCTCGCGTGGATTTCACGGGCACTTCCGCCCAGGACCGTCACAACTTCAACGCACCCCGCGCCGTCTGTCTGGCAGCGGTTCTGTACGTATTCCGCACGCTCATCGACCGCCCCATCCCGCTCAATGAAGGCTGCCTCGAGCCTCTGGAAGTGATCATTCCGGCGGACTCACTGTTGGATCCCTCTCCTCCCGCCGCGGTGGCAGCCGGCAACGTTGAGACCTCGCAATGCATTGTGGATGCGTTGTACGGAGCACTGGGAATACTGGCGGCCTCCCAGGGCACCATGAACAACCTGACATTCGGAGACGCGCGGCTGCAGTACTACGAGACCATCGCCGGGGGTGCCGGCGCCGGTCCCGGGTTTGACGGCTGCGATGCCGTGCAGACACACATGACCAACTCGAGGCTCACCGACCCCGAGATCCTCGAGGCCAAATTCCCGGTGCTGGTGCGCGAGTTTTCGATCCGGCGGGGTTCGGGCGGCCCGGGTCGCCATCGAGGCGGCGACGGCACGGTGAGAAAGTTGGAGTTCCGGGCGCCGATGTCCGGCGCGCTGTTGGCCAATCACCGGCGCATCGCGCCCTTCGGAGCCAAGGGCGGTGCTGCAGCTACGCCCGGAGCAGGTTCGATTCAAAGAGTGTCGGGCGCCGTCGAGCACCTGCAGGCGACTGCGCGTTTCGACGTGGAACCGGGCGATCAACTCACGATCGAGACGCCGGGCGGCGGAGGCTATGGGGGGCTGCGCGCCCCGCTTTTTAGTCAAACAGGAGGCTAGCCGCGCAGGATCGCCGTCTCGATCTCCCACTCGACCCGGTTACGGGAAGTCTGCAGGCGATTGACCGATACGGGCCGGACGCGGCTCCCTCCTGCGTGGTGCGTCACCATCCACGTGTCGAATTCGCCGGGCTTGCTGGTGGCGAAGCCGTACAGCAGATTGAATTTTCCTTCCGCCACCGTCTGGACACGGTTTACGCGATCGTCGGCAATCGCAAAATGACTCTCGTCCGCAGAAGTGCCGATGAAGGCACCCTGCTCGGCGAGCGCCTCCAGAAACGCATCCACCTGCTGCCGGGCGCGCTCCCACGTCGAGGGAATGTTCGGCTCCAACAAAACCCATCGCGTCCCCTGCTCGATGCTCGACGCAACAAACAGTGCGAGACGGCGCGCGGCCAGATACTTCCAATCGGACGCCCCGCTGCTGCCCGAGGCCAGCGTCCGCGGGCTCAGCCCCTGTCGAACACTCGACCGGGAGGAAACCAGTGTATTGACCCCCGCCTGAGACAGGCGAACCCGCTCCTGATCAGACACAACTGCCGCTGGACGCAATCCGGGCCGTAGGAATGACTCTTCGGTCTCGAGAGCCGACCAGACAGGCGAGACTTCGTCGGAGCGAGCAATCATTCCGGCCGCCGCGCCACAGGACGCAAACGTCTCCGCTTTTCCGCGAAGCCGATCGAACGACTGGACCCGCGGGAAGTACATGACGGCGTTATCGCTGCGGAAAGGCCAATTGCGCAGAGCATCCAGCGCCGTCTTCGCCGAGATCCAGGTGGACGGCGGATCGACGAGCAGAACCGCATTGCGCTCCCGGCAGAATTTCGCCGCCACGAGCAGGGTGCTCAAACCGACGTCGTGCTCTCTCGCCAACGGCGGGATACACAACAAGTTGAAAACGGGCGTCGCCTTCAGAGCGAACATGCCCGTGTTCTCGACAGCGGACCCGATGACGTCGTAGTCGGTCAATGGAGCACCGTCGTCGCCATCGGGATTGGAAACCGCATAACCAATCGCCGAGCGGCTTCCACCCAGGGCAGAGCGCTCAGGCCGTTGAACCGGGACGGGACCTTGGACCCGGGCGAGATGCGACTCGAGCAGGACGTTGGAAACGAATCGGTCAGAGGCTGCGAGGACGGTGAGTCGGCGGAAGATCTCCTGGTCTTCGATCAGCTCGGATCCCGCGGAGCGGACCCGTTGCAGAACCAGATTGAAGGAATCTGTTTCCTTCTCGGGAATTCCATCGTAGTCGACAGACGCTCGGAGAAACTCCCGCGAGCCAGGATTGACGCCGATGAGGCGGATCCTCGAAGACCCCGCCGGCAAAGTTAAACTCGGAGGCCGAGCGCCGTTTACGACGCGTACGACATACGCACGACGTCCACCGTTCTCAAAGAAATGATCAACGGCGTATGACAACGGAGCCGGCTGCCAGAGCCCACCAAAGACGTGTTGAAAGTCGGAGAAACTGGCGACGGGAACCGGTCGGTTGATCGGTCCTTTCAGGGTACGGCCGACAAACGCAGCGACGCCGGTAGGGACGCGCCCGATTGGAAGGAGCGCGCGCTCTCTTGTTACGTCTTCGAGACCGGACGTTCGGCTATCAGCCGGCGCCAAGTTGTTATCCCCTGTTGCGTCGCGGGGGACTCTAGCATAGGCGTGTTAACTAGTCGTCAGAATCGGCGTTGTGCGCCGCCGTCTGAGTCAGGTGGGCGGCGCAGCGTTGGTGCGCAATGCAGCAGCAGTACTGCTAGTTGGCGCTGCACTACTGCTAGTGCGCTCCGCAGTGTCGGAAGATTTTTCAGTTGTCCGCTTAACATCTTCCTCACGCGCGCGCTCGAGATCGTCCCGCTTGCGAGCGATCTCGGCGAGCATGATCTGCAGCCATTCGGATAACGCGGCCATCGGGTTACTTCGCCTCCGGTTCTGCCGCGCCTTCTTCACCGGCGGGTTTATTCAGCGCCGGATCGCGCCTGCCGTTGCCGGCCGGACGTGTCAGAGCAGGATCGCCTTTTGTCCCGGGCGGTCCGGGCGCAGCCGCACCCGGGTCGGGCGGTTGCATGTCGGAAATAACCTGGCGGAAAGTCCCTTCATCCATGGGGAGGTCCGTCGTGCCATCCCAGGTGGAGCCTTGGGGAATGGCGTTCTGGACTTTGGATGCGGCGGCCAGCACTTGCTCGACACTGCCATCGGACCGGGTGATCGGCACGGCAATGCCACGCGGCTCGTGCGCGAGGTGCGAGACCAGCTCCCAGTCCACCTGCTCATTGTGGCTCTTGAGCTGCTTCTGCAACGTGGCGGCCAGTGACTTGTTGATCAGCTTCTTCTGGGCCTTCTTCCAGTCGCGCGGATCGTCCTCGAGCACGTCGAAGGTCTGCATGTAGAGCTGCCCGTCCTTCCACCCGAAGACAAACGGTTGGTTGACCACGCGCACCTGCGTGCCGACGGGCACCATGTCAAAAAGCTGTGCGATGTCTTCCGGATACAGCCGGATGCAACCATGACTCGAGCGCAAGCCCACGCCCGCCGGCTTGTTGGTCCCATGGATCAGGTAGCTCGGCCACTCGAGGTAGAACGCATGCTTGCCGAGCGGATTGTCGGGACCGGGCCCGATGACCTTGTCGAGAATCTCGCCGTTTTCCTTGTGCTCCTTGAGCACGGAAACAGGCACGCGCCACGTCGGATCCTTCTGCCGGCGGACAATTTTCGTAACACCCTCGGGGGTTTTCCAACCCACCTTGCCGATGCCGATCGGATGGGTGATGACTTCCTGCGGCTCGCCCTTTTTGGGCTTCGGGAAATAGAACAGGCGCATCGCTGCGATGTTCACCACGATCCCTTCGTGCGGAGCATTCGGAAGTATGTATTGCGTGGGGACGACGATTTCCTTATCGGCGCCCGGCAGCCAGGGATCCACCTTCGGATTGGAGCGGAGGATTTCCTCGTAGCCGACATTGAAGCGGCGCGCGATGTCCGTGAGCGTGTCGTCCTTCGAGGTGTTCGTGAGCTGCACCGAGCCCACGATTTCCTCACCTGGAACCAGCTCGAAACGCTGTGTCTGCGAAGGCAACGCCACCACAGGGGTAGGCGGCGGCGGGGGCGGCGGGGGCGGTTCTTTTTCGCGGTGCTGGAAAATCGAGCAGCCTACAACGAGGGTACAGAAAGCCGCCGCGGCGGTCGCGCGGAGCGCAGTGGGTACTGACATCATGGTCTTTGGATTATGGCACGCTAAAGAAGCACGGGCTGATTGGGCAATTCATCGGCATCCCGGCGGCGACCGGGGAAATGCCGGGCCAGCAATCTCCCTATTCCATAAACCCCCGCCACTGAACCCTCACTGAAACGGCCGGCCCGGTAGTGGCTTTCCATCTCGCGACAGATGCCGTCCCACTCCGACTGGGAAATGCGTGCGGCAATTCCCCGGTCGGCAACGATTTCGACCACGCGGTCAGCCAGCAGCAGATAGATCAGGACGCCGTTGTTCTGCGCGGTATCCCAGACACCGAGCTGCCCGAACACCTGCATGGCACGACGGCGGGGCGACAGGTCCTCCACGAGCTCGGCCATATCCAGCGCGGTCTCGACCGCAAAACGAATTTCCCCGGCATGGTCCGCTTCCGTTTCACGGATGGCGGCCTCAATGGCGCCGAGCACTCGCGGGCCGAAGCGACGCCGCGTGCTCCAGCGAGTCGCAAAGACATGACGCAGAAATCGAGTTGCATTCATGTGCGCTCAACCCACCCGCTCACCAGCGGCCCGAGGCGCCGCCCCCGTTGAAATTCCCGCCACCGCCCCTGAATCCGCCGCCGACACTGCCGGATCCTCCGCGCCACGACCCGCCGCTGCCACTGCCGAAGCCGCCGCCCCATCCGCCCGTGCGCGGATAGCTCGACCACATCCCGCCCCCGGAAAAGCCCGAGATCAGCGCAAACAGGAACGCGAGGACTGCGGCCACCAGCGCCACAAAAAGCGACTGGCCGGCGAAGTAAACCAACCCGCCGGACACGACGCCGGCTATCAACGCGCCGAGCCCTCGGCCAAACATCGAGCGCAGCACGACGGAACCGAAGAACACGGCGACAAACAGAAACGGCACGAGGTGCGAGATGTTCTTTTCTGAAGCACCCTGCCACTCGAGGTCCGGCGGCGGCAGCGGCTCACCGTCGGCGATGCGGATCATCTGGTCGAGTCCGGCATTGATGCCACCGTAAAAATCACCCTGCCGGAACAGCGGCACGATGGTGTCGGAAATGATCCGATGAGCCGTGAGGTCGGTCAGCGCTCCCTCCAGCCCCCGACCCACTTCGATGCGCAGCTCGCGGTCGTTCTTCGCGACAATCAACAAAGCGCCGTCGTTGATCTTCGCGCGCCCCAGCTTCCAGTTGTGGGCCACGCGATACGAGTAGTTGACGATGTCCTCGGGATCGGTGGTGGCGACAACCAACACGACGATCTGGGAACCCTTGCGGGCCTCGAAGGCCGCGAGTTTGTCCTCGAGGGTCGCCTGCTGCTCAGCCGTGAGGGTGCCGGTGAGGTCGTTGACCCGCCCGGTGAGCTTGGGGAGGGGTTGCTGTTGGGTTTGGGCGAAGACCGGCGCTGCTGCCAGGCCGAGGACCAGCCACGCCAGGGCCAACAGGTTTCGCAGGCGGCGCACGATTACTTGGGCGCGGACGGGGTCGGCGTCGGCGAGCCGAAGTCCACGCTGGGTGGCGTTGAAATGGTCTGCTCATTGGCCACCGAGAAGTTCGGCTTCAACTGGAAATCAAACAACTTCGCCGTGAGCAGATTCGGCAGGGCCCGCGCGGTGGTGTTGTAGGCCTGCACGGACTCGATGTACTTCTGCCGCGCCACGGTGATGCGGTTTTCCGTTCCTTCGAGCTGCACCTGCAGGTCGCGAAAATTCTCATTCGATTTCAGGTCCGGATAGGCCTCGGCCACGGCGATCAGCTGCTTCACCGACGCGGCGAGCTGCGCCTGAACCTGCTGGAACTTGGCGAAGGCATCCGGGTTATTGAGCAGCTCCGGGGTGAGCTGCACCGAGCCCGCCGCCTTGGCGCGCTCAGCGGTCACCCGGATGAGGACCTGCTGCTCCTGGTTGGCATACCCCTGCACCACCTTGACCAGATTGGGGATGAGGTCGGCCCGTCGCTGATACTGGTTCAGCACCTCGGACCACGCCGCCTTCACATCCTCGTCCTGCCGGGTCAGCGAGCTATAGCCACATCCCGACATTAAAAACGTCAGAACTGCGACACAGGCCAGGCACGAGGCACGCATGGAGATCTCCTTACGGATTCTTTTGATTTCAAGTACTTGAGGGACCGGAAAACAGGCCCACGCCGCAGGATTGTCACATGCGCGCGCGCGGTGCGGTATTCAATCACAGACGCGACCTAGGTCTTCAAGCAGCATGGGGGCCACGTTTCCTGGAGTGCGTGCCGCATGTCGGGCACCTATAACTACTGCCTCGTCCTACTGTCCATTCTGGTCGCGTTCGTCGTGTCCCATACCGCCCTTCGGCTGGCGGCCCGGGTCTCGAGCGCGAAGGGATCGACGGCGCAAGTTTGGCTCGCGGGCGGCGCCGTGGCCATGGGGACCGGCATCTGGTCGATGCACTTCATCGGCATGCTCGCCTTCTCGCTCCCCATCGCCCTCTCCTATGACCTGACCCCGACCCTCGGTTCGCTGGCGCTGGCCATTGCCAGCTCGGGCTTTGCATTGAAGCTGGCCGGCCGACCGGATTGCGGCTGGAGGTGCCTGATCAGCGGCGCGGTGATCATGGGCGCCGGCATATCGGCCATGCACTACGTTGGCATGGCCGCCGTCCAGGTGGTGCCGATGATTCAGTACGAGCCCGGGCTCGTGGCGGCGTCCGTTGCCATCGCGATCGGGGCTTCGTTCGCGGCTCTGTGGCTGTTCACGCACCTGCGCGCGCAACAAAGCACCTGGCGGGCGCGAGCAACCCGAGTGGGTGCCGCATTCGTCATGGGCCTGGCAATCAGTGGCATGCACTACACGGGCATGTTCGCCTCGCGCTTCGCCGCCAATTCCTACTGCCTCAAGCTTGCTGTGGGCGGCAGCGGAATGGACAACCGATGGCTGGCCCTCGTCATTGCCACGATGTCACTCGGCCTCCTTGCCATCACAACAATCCTGCTGGTGTACGACGCGCACTTGGAATCGAATGTCCGTCGCTATAATGAAATGTTGGAGAACGCGAACGCCCGGTTGCAGCACGCCGCGACACACGATGCCCTGACCGGGTTGCCGAACCGTGTCCTGCTCGCCGACCGGATGAGCCAGGCGATCGCGCGAGCCGCCCGGCAGGAGATCAGTTTCGCTGTCCTGGTCGTCGATCTCGATCGCTTCAAGGCCATCAATGATTCCCTCGGTCACATCGCCGGCGACGAGTTGCTACAGGAAGTAGCCCGCCGACTCTCCAGCCTGCTGCGCGAGGACGATACCCTCGCCCGGCTCGGCGGCGACGAGTTCGTATTGCTCATCCATGAGATTTCCACGTCTGAGGATGCGGAAGTCGCGGCGCGGAAAGTGCTGAGCCACGTAGCGCAGCCTATTCAACTGGCCGGCCTCGACGTGCATGTATCCCCGAGCGTCGGCATCGCGCTCTGTCCGGATGACGGGGTCGATTCCGAAACGTTGCTACAACACGCCGACGCGGCGATGTATCACGCGAAGAAGAAAGGCCGTAACACGTTCCAGTTCTTCGCGCCGGCCATGAATGCGTTCGCCCGCGAGCGGCTCGAGCTGGAAAGCGGCCTGCGCACCGCGCTCGCGCAGCGCGAGTTTGAATTGCACTACCAGCCGAAGGTGGATGTTGCGACCGGCCGCATCGAGAGCGCCGAAGCGTTGATCCGCTGGCGGCACCCGAAGAAAGGTTTGATTGCCCCGGGCGGCTTCATTCCGCTGGCCGAGGAAACCGGCCTGATCGTGCCCCTGGGCGAAATGGTGTTGTATGAAGCGTGCCGCCAGGCAAGCGCGTGGCAGGACGAAGGTCTGCACCTGCGGATGGCAGTCAACTTGTCAGCCCGTCAGTTCCGGCAGGAGGGTTTGATTGAAACCGTGCGCGGCGCGTTGTCAGCGGCGCGCCTCGAGCCCCGCTTCCTGGAGCTCGAGCTGACGGAAAGCGCGGTCATGCAGGACGCGGAAACCTCGGTGCAGATCATGCGCCGCCTGAGTGACCTCGGGGTTCGCATTTCGGTCGACGACTTCGGCACCGGTTATTCGAGCTTGAGCTACCTGCGGCGCCTGCCGCTCGATAAGCTCAAGATCGACCGCTCGTTCATCCGCGAGATTGTGACGAGCCGCGATGACGCGCAGATCGTGCGCGCCATTGTGTCACTGGCCCACAGCCTGCACTTGAAGGTGATCGCGGAAGGAGTGGAAACCCAGGAGCAACTGACTTTCCTGCGCTCCCTGGGTTGTGATCAATACCAGGGCTATCTGTGCAGCCCGCCCCTGCCGCCCATGGAGTTCCTGACATTGCTGCCGCATGATCATGCGATCGATGAATCCAAGCGCGTGCCGCCGAGCCTGGAGGACACCATGATCTCCAGGGTGTTGCGCAAGGTTTGATCGGCCGCCGCGGCACCCGGACGAAAAAAACCCCAGGGTTTTGAATCCTGGGGTTTGAAATGCGGACTTTCGATGAAGGGAAGGAAGTCCGCTAGGGGATAACCGGCAAGAAATCAGTGCAGTCTGGCCCAGTGCAGGATTTTGATATCCTCTGATTCCAGATCGAAACTTTGGGCTAACAACGCGCGCAGCTCCTTCGTGCCTCCGGTGTGCTCGAGCGGGTGCCGGAGCTCTACAACTCCGCTCCACTCGTTGGCGTTGGCGCTGGCAGCAGCGACCGCGGCGGCGTTCTGGGCTTTCGCCCGGGCTGTTACGAAGTGCGTGTAGTACTTGGTAGCCATGGTGAAAGAGTAGTAGCCACGCGCCGCGGTCGTCCGTGAAATGGCCCACAGAACATCGCCTCAATTTGTCAAATTCTATTCAACATAATTCGCGCTAAATTCCGACATGGGACGTTACCGACCACCGCAGCAGCCTGGATCTCAATACATCACTCCCCAGGGCGCGCAACGCCTCCAGGACGAGCTGGATCAACTCTGGAAGCACGAACGGCCCAAGGTGACACAGGCCGTCTCGGAAGCCGCCGCACAGGGCGACAGGTCCGAGAACGCCGAATACATCTATGGAAAGAAGCGCCTGCGTGAGATCGACAGCCGTGTGCGCTTTCTGCGGAAGCGCCTGGACGGGATGGTGGTGGTCAGTGACCCGCCGTCGGATCCGAAGCGGGTATTTTTTGGCGCCTGGGTGACGCTCGAGTCAGAGGGCGGTGAGGAGTCGTCCTACCGGATCGTGGGCCCCGATGAGTTCGACATGGAGCCCCGCTACATCAGCATGGACTCGCCCATGGGCCGTGCGCTGCTGCGCAAGGCCCTGGATGACGAGGTGACCGTGGAGCTTCCCGGCGGTGCCCGCAAGTTTGTGATCGTTGAGATCAGTTACGTGGCACCACCAGGCTGACAGTACGCGCTACCAGAGCACTCGTACGTTCTTGAACTGCCACGGGTCGGTCTTGTCGAGATCCTCCGGGAACAGCCGCTCACGCCCGTTGAGTGGCGTCCAGTCGGTGTAGGCACCGACCACGGGCCCGAGGTACGGCGCGCAGATTTCCAGGTTACGTCGGAAATCCATCTCGTCCGGCTCGACCAGGCCCATGTTGGGGTTTTCCATTGCCCAGATGACACCTGACAACACGGCCGCCGTGACCTGCAGACTGGTGGCGTTGTTGTAGGGGCAGAGCTTGCGTGCCTCGTCGATGGAGAGTTGCGAGCCATACCAGTAGGCATTCTTCTTGTGCCCGGCGAGCAGCACACCCAGCTCGTCGATGCCGCCCGACTCAATGTCATCCATCAGGATGCGTTGGCGTTCCTGTTGAACGTAGTTGCGGCCCAACAGCTCGTGAACGGAAACGATCGCCGAGTCGCTCGGGTGATAGGCGTAGTGCACCGTCGGGCGATACGCAACCGTGGAGCCCTCGCGCACGGTGTAGTAATCCGCCATCGAGATGGCTTCACCGTGAGTGATGCAGAACCCATGGAAATGTCCGGCCTTCGGGGTCCACGTACGAACGCGGGTGCCCGCTCCCGGCTGCATGAGATAGATCGCCGCCAGGCAGCCGAAGTCGTGACGCTTGCCGTCCCGCGGGAAATTCTTCTCGTGCGAGCCCCAGCCCATCTCGCTCGGCTGACAGCCCTCACCTACAAACCCGTCGATGGACCAGGTGTTGACGAACTCACCAGGCTCCTTGGGAAGCCGGGTGACCTGGTTGTCACGCTCGGCGATGTGCATCACCTTGATGCCGAGCTGACGGGCGAGATCACCCCATTCGCTGCGCGATGTTGGGTTGACTCCGGACAGGCCGATGTCGTTGGCGATGTTGAGCATCGCGACCTTGGCGAAGTGCGACACCAGGCCAGGGTTCGCACCATGCGTGACCACAGCGGTCGGTGCGCGTTGGTTTCCGGGACGCAGCGCCAAAGCCTCCTCACGCAGGGCGTAGTTGGTCCGGCGCGCGGCCGGCACCGTTGGATCGGTGTAACCGCCCGGCCACGGCTCGATGCAGGTGTCGAGATACATCGCACCGCGTTCCCAGCACAGCTTGATGAGCGCGATGCTGGAAACCTCGACTGACACGTTGAGAACGAAGTCGCCGCGGCCGACCAGCGGAGTCAGGATGCGACGGTAGTTCTCCCGGGTCAGGGGCTCCTTCACGAACTTGATGCCGTATTCTTCGGCCTCTTTGCGGCCGCGGTCAGCGGCCGTGACGATCGTGATGCGATCAGGTGATATGCCGATATGTCTCAGGAGGAGTGGCAAGACACCCTGTCCGATGCTGCCAAAACCGACGATAACGATCCGCCCCGGGAAATCGACGTATACCTTGTGATTCAATTCATCCTACTCCGAACGTTGCCTACGGAAAAAAAATCACCGCCGCCAGTGCGGCGGAAAAGTGCGATCGTAACCGGGAAGTGCCTCCACGCGCTGCACCCATCGACCGAGCGCGGGATAATTCACTTCCACCGGCAGAAAGCGGGATGCCAACTCGCGGGCTTCGGGACGCTCCAGCGCCCGCCGCAGCAACTGAAACCCGGGAAAGATGACCATGTCTACCGCGGAGAAACTTTCTCCCACCACCCAGTCCGACTTGGACAGCCGGGCCTCGATGGTGCGCGCCTCGCTCGCGGCGTGATGCATCGCCTCCGTCACCTGCTCGGTATCGAGCCGCTGCTTGCCGAACACCGCGTTGAGGATCGTGATCAGGTGCGGCTCGATGTAGGCCTGGTACTCGCAGATCACCCGCATGATCACACCTGCTTCCTCCGGGGTGCGACCGAATATGGGGGGCTCCGGATACTTCAAATCCAGGTAATACAGCACCGCCAGCGACTCGAAACACACATAGTCGCCATCCTTGAGCACCGGCACTTTGCCGCGCCAGTTGAGGGCGAGCATCTGCGGCGATTTGTGCTCCTGCTTGGAAAACTGCAGCACATGGCTCGTGTACGGCAGGCGCTTGTATTCGAGCGCGAGCAGCACTCGCCACGAGTAAGGACTGCCGCTGCCCCAGTAAACGTCGATCGCCATCTGTTTCTCGCTCGAAATCCTGAGGTGATTGTATCGACAACAGCACACAGTCGAAAATGAACGTGAGGTGAAACCTGATGTACACGACTCTGATCGAACCCGCCGAGCTGGCCGCGCACACTCATGACCCGGACTGGGTCGTGCTGGATTGTCGTTTCGAGCTGGCAAAACCCGCCTGGGGCGAAGCGGAATATGCGCGCGGGCACGTGCCGAATGCGTTGTATGCGCATCTCGACCGGGATCTTTCCAGCGCTGTGACTGCAACCAGCGGACGACACCCGCTGCCGCCGCGAGACGGTTTTTCAGCCACTTTGGGACGCTGGGGAGTCGACGGGAAAGTGCAGATCGTTGCCTATGATCAGGGCAGCGGTGCTCATGCATCGCGATTGTGGTGGCTCGCGCGATGGGCAGGCCACGCCCGTGTCGCCGTCGTGAACGGCGGCTTCGCCGCATGGCAACAGGCGGGATTGCCGATCAGTGATCAACCCGCAGTCAGACGAGCGCGAAGCTTCGTTCCGAGTCACGTGCCCGCCGAATTCGCCACGACTGCCGAAGTGGCAGAGATCCTGGCTGCCGGCGAGCTGAGCCGCGGACAGCGAGTGCTGGTGGATGCCCGCGCCGCAGATCGGTTTGCCGGTCAGAACGAAACCCTCGATCCTGTCGCCGGCCACGTACCCGGAGCGCGCAACCACCCCTTCATGCGCAACCTCGACGCTCAGGGTCGGTTTCTGCCCGCGGCGACCCTACGCTCCCAGTGGCTGGAAACTTTGCAGGGTCAGACTCCTTCGAACACAATTGCAATGTGCGGCTCCGGCGTCACCGCGTGCCACAATCTGCTGGCGCTCGAGGTCGCGGGGCTCACGGGCGCCCGCTTGTATGCAGGATCATGGAGTGAATGGATTCGCGATGCAGCGCACCCGGTCGAACGCTGAGAATGGCGCGGTAGATTAACTCTTAGCGGTCACACATTTTTGCTATCGTCCGCCGTTTTTCGAAGCCCGCAACTGTTTGCGGGTCATAGAGTCCGCAGCTTTTTGCGGTCATAGACTAGGGAAAATCCGTGGCTTCAGATCCAAAACTGTCCAGTGCCGGCACCGGCAACGGTGGCTCGCGTAAGAACAATCCCGCCCAGCCGTGGCAGGTCCTGGACTCCGAGGAGCTGTATCACGTCAACGCCTGGGGCAAGGGTTACTTCTCCATCAACGCGGCCGGTCACGTGGTCGTCCGTCCGGACACCCAACCCGATCGGGAGATCGACCTGTACGAGGTGGTCGAAGGGCTCAAGGCCCGCGACCTGACGACCCCGGTCGTCGTGCGCTTTTCAGACATCCTGGCGCACCGGCTCAAGAACATTCATCTCGCCTTCGCGCAGGCGATTGCCGAGAACGACTACAAGAACCGCTACGCCGCGGTGTTTCCGATCAAGGTCAACCAGCAGCGGCTCGTGGTCGAAGAGGTCTACCGCTACGGCAAGGAGTTTGGATTCGGGCTCGAGGCCGGTTCCAAGCCCGAGCTGCTGGCCGTCATGGCCATGACTGAAAGCACCGCCGACCGCCTGATCATCTGCAACGGCTTCAAGGATGACAGCTACATCGAGGCCGTCACGCTCGCGACCAAGCTGGGGCGGACCATCATTCCGGTGGTTGAGAACTTCGATGAGCTGGGATTGATTCTCGCTCACTCCCAGACCTACGGGGTGCGGCCGCGCATCGGCGTGCGCGTGAAGCTCTTCAGCGAAGGCTCGGGCCGCTGGCGCGATTCCGCCGGCGAGAAATCCAAGTTCGGCCTGTTCGTGACCGAGATCATGGAGCTGTTCAACATCCTGAAGTCGCACGACATGCTGGACTGCCTGCAGCTCGTGCACTGTCACCCGGGAAGTCAGCTCCAGGACATCCGCCGCGTGAAGGATGCGATCAACGAGCTGGCGCATGTTTATGCGGAGCTCAAGCTGATGGGCGCCGGCCTGCAGTACATCGATGTCGGTGGCGGCCTCGGCGTCGACTACGACGGCAGCGGAACCAACTTCTCATCATCGATGAACTACACGCTGAACGAGTACGCCAGCGATGTCGTCTACCGTATTGCGAGCGTGTGCAACGCTCGCAATATCCCGCACCCCATGATCATCAGCGAATCGGGACGCGCGGTGGCGGCCTATCACAGCGTGTTGATATTCGACACGCTGGGTAAATCCGCGCTGGATAAATTTCAGGTCACCGGCAATGAGGTTGCCGAATACAACGGCGCACAGGAGTTGCCCGCCCCCGTCAAGGACCTTGCCGTTGCCTACAGGTCGGTGAACGAGCGGCGCCTGGTGGAGTGTTATCACGACGCACTCACCGCCCGCGAACAGACTTTGCAGATGTTCACGATCGGCCTGATGTCTCTCGAGTTCCGCGCGCTGGCCGAGCGGTTGTACTGGGCGACGCTCGCCCGCATCCGCGATGCCTGCCGCAAGCTCGAGCGCATGCCCGAGGAGCTCGGAGATCTGGAAGTGATTCTGTCCGACACCTACTTCTGCAATTTCTCGGTGTTTCAGTCACTGCCGGACAGCTGGGCCATCGACCAGTTGTTTCCCATCATGCCCGTCCACCGACTCGATGAGCGTCCCACCCGCTTAGGGGTACTGGCCGACATCACCTGCGACTCCGACGGCAAGATCGATCACTTTGTTTCGCTCCGGGATGTCAAAAGAACGCTGGAGCTGCACGAGCTGAAGGACGGCGAGAAGTATTACCTCGCGGCCTTCCTCGTCGGCGCGTACCAGGAAACCCTCGGCGACCTGCACAACCTGTTCGGTGACACCCATGTCGTGCACATCCGCCTGCACGATGAAGGGGGCTGGTGGATCGAGGAAATCGTGAAGGGCGATACGGCCAACAAGGTGCTGGAGTACATGGAGTACGACGTCGCCGAGCTGGCTCCCGCGTTGTCCCGGGACTGCGAGCGAGCCATTCGCGACGGGCGCATGACCATTGCCGAAACCCAGAAACTCAAGCGCTTCTACGAAGGCGAGCTGGACGGCTACTCCTACCTCGAGCCGGCCGGCACCTGAGCGATCCGCTCGATTCGCTTCTCTGCCACGGGCCGGTGTTTGCTTCCCACAAACACCGGTAGTAGCATTCTTTGTCGTCAGCGTGTTGGTTGTTGGGAGACTTTACGGATGACGACCCTCTATGTGGGGAATCTGCCCTTCTCGGCCACCGAGGCAGACATCAGGGCCCTGTTCGAACGCCACGGCAAGGTGGATTCGGTCAAGCTCATCAACGATCGCGAAACCGGCAAGCCCCGCGGCTTCTGTTTTGTCGACATGGGTTCCAACGAGGCGCAGGCCGCCATTCAGGCCCTGAACGGGTTCCAGATGGGCGGCCGGGCACTGCGGGTCAACGAAGCCCAGGAGCGGCCGCAGCGTTCGCGGCAGGGCGGAGGCCCGTTCCGTCGCTGAGAAGCCGGCTCCGGCCCGGGCGCCCGCTGCCAAACGGGGAGCGTCGCGCAAGGTATGCTATGCGCATGAAGAAGCAGACCTGCCTGTTGCTGCTCGCGAGCACCTGGTTGCTGGCAGCGAGTTGCTCCACGACCAGCACGCGCGAAACCACCGCCGCCGCGCTCGACAACATCCTGGCCGGCAGCCAGCGCGAGGGCGGCAACAGCGCCCGCGACCGCTACCGGCACCCCAAGGAAACCCTGCTCTTTTTCGGCATCCGGCCCGAAATGAAGGTGCTGGAAGTGTGGCCGGAGCCGGGTTGGTATACGGAGATCATCGCCCCGCTGGTGCGGGAACGCGGGCAGTACACCGCTGCCGTCATCGCGCCGGATCCTGACAGCAAGTACGTGACCGGGCGCCTGTCGGAATACCAACAGAAGCTGTCTTCCAGGCCTGATCTGTATGGCGCGGCGAATGTTGTGACTCTTCCAACGGACGGCAGTGATGTCGTACCGCCCGAGTCGCTGGACATGGTTGTGACCTTCCGCAACATCCACAACTGGATGGCACGCGACTGCGCCGGCCAGGTGTTTGCAACTCTCTTCCGGGCACTCAAACCCGGCGGCGTGCTCGGTGTTACGGAGCATCGTGGCAATGCTGCGTTGCCCCAGGATCCGAAAGCCAAGAGCGGCTACGTGAACGAGGATTACGCCATCCGGCTCATCGAAGGCCAGGGGTTCAGGCTCGTGGGGGAATCGCAGGTCAATGCGAATCCCCGGGACACCAAGGACTACGAGCAGGGCGTGTGGACCCTGCCGCCCACCTACCGGCTGGGCGACCAGGACCGGCAGAAGTATGCGCAGATCGGCGAGAGCGACCGGTTCACTTTGAAGTTCGTGAAACCGAAGAAGTAACCCCTCACCACATCTCTTTCATTCGGGCCGTGATGTCGAGTGTTGACTCGGTGCTGCCGGCCGTCAGGGCGACATCGCCCACGTTGGAGCCGTGGAAAGTGCTCGCATCCAGGGTCTTCAACACCTTCTCGGTGAGAAACCGGCTGCGGCCGCCATAGACGTGCGCATCCCCCTGCCGTGACTGGCCGGTCAGGTGGAATTTCAACGGCGCCATCAGGATCAGGTCGTTCTGGGCGCGGGTGAGCGCGACATAGAACAGCCGCCGCTCCTCATCAATCAACTCGGCTTTCCCGGTTGCGAACTCGGACGGGAAGCTGCCGTCCACCACATTGAGCAGGTACACCGTATCCCACTCCATGCCCTTGGCGGAGTGGATGGTGGTCAAAATCAGGTAGTCCTCATCGAGCATGGGGGTGCCCGCGAGATCGCTCGTGGCATTCGGTGGATCGAGCGTGAGCTCGGTCAGGAAACGTTCGCGCGACGGATACTGACCCGACAGCAGGTCGAGCTGATCGAGGTCCCCGAGGCGCGTATGGAAATGTTCGTAAATGCGCTCGAAGTGCGGCTTGTACCACTCGCGCGCCATGTGCACCTGGCCCTGCCAGGCCCGCTGCGGATCCGTCAGGGCCACCAGCAGGTCGCTCAGCTTTTCAAACTCGAATTTCGCCGACGCGGGCGCTGCGAATGTCTTGAGCGAGGCAAACGCGAGATTGTTGGCCGCGAGATGCTCGACACAGGCACGGGCATTCGCCGGCCCCACGCCAGGAAGCAACTGCGCCACCCGGAACGCTGCCAGTGCGTTACGCGGATTGTCCGCCCATCGCAACACCGACATCAGGTCCTTGATGTGCGAGGCTTCGAGGAATTTCAGTCCGCCATACTTCGTGTAGGGAATCTTGCGCTTACCGAGCTCCACTTCCAGCACGTCGCTGTGGCTCGAGCTGCGGAACAACACGGCCTGGCGCTTCAGGGGCACGTTGGCTTCGCGCCGCCGCAGGATCTCCGAGCAGACATACTCGGCCTGGACCTGCAGATCATCCACAGTGACGATCTTGGCGCGCGCGCCCTTGCCACGGGCCGACAACAAGTGCTTGCGATGTTGGCGCGGCGCTTCGGCCATCAATGAGTTGGATACATCGAGAACTTCCTGCGTAGAACGGTAGTTCTGCGCCAGCACCACGACTTCGGCTTTCGGATTGAAACGATCGGGGAAGCCGAGGATGTTTTCCACGGCTGCGGCACGGAAGGAGTAAATCGCCTGCGCGTCGTCGCCGACGACAACGAGCCCTGCTCCATCCGGCTTCATGGCGTGCAGAATCTGCGCCTGCAACTTGTTCGTGTCCTGGTATTCATCCACCAACACATGATCGAAGTGCCCGCTCACGTGCTGAGCCAGGCGCGGCTCCGACATCATGACATTCCAGTACAGGAGCAGATCGTCATAGTCGAGAATCGCCGCGCGCTGCTTCTGCTCGACGTAGGCACGATAGAGCCGCGTCAGGTCCGCTTCCCACTGTGCGCACCAGGGATATTGCTGCTCGAGTGTTTCCTTGAGGGGTTTTTGCGTATTCACGCGGTAGGAGTAGATCTGCAGGCAGGTTTCCTTGCGCGGGAAACGCTGCTCCTTGGAGGCAAGACCCAACTCCTGGCGCAGGCTGTCCAGCATGTCGGCCGAATCGCCGCGGTCCATCACACTGAACTGCGGATCGAGCTTCAGGTGCTTGGCATAGTGGCGCAGCAGCCGGTTGCCGATGGAATGAAAGGTACCGGTCCAGCTCAGCCGCTGGGTAATGGTCTGGCTGACCCCGCCCAGGGATTCATTCAGCGCCGTCCTCGCAATCTCGAATGCCCGGCGGCGCATCTCGATGGCGGCGCGGCGAGTGAACGTCAGCATCAGGATACGACCCGGGTCCGCACCATGCATGACCAGGTGCGCGACGCGATGGGCCAGCGTGTCCGTTTTGCCAGTGCCGGCGCCCGCCACAATGAGCAGGGGACCGCTCTTCACTCCCTTGTTGTTCGGGAGCAATTCACCGTACGTGACCGCTTTTCGCTGCGGTCCATTCAACTTGTCGAGATGTGACGTAGTCGGCATAACCTGGCGAATATACGAAACGCTCCCAGCCCCTGTCACTGCGAACAGTCACAAGTTCTTTCATTGCCCCGTCAACGAACCACTTTGCCGTCCGCATCCAGTACCTTCACCTCTCCGATACTGAGTTTCCGGATGGGCGCTTCGATGGCCGAGAGGTCGCCCACGACGACCCAGGTGAGCGCATCGGGATGGATGAGCTGTGCCGCCGCCGCCTGCAGATCGGCGCCACTGAGCGCTTCAACCTTGTCCACGTACTCGTTGAGATAGCTGTCAGGCAATCCAAAGGTGAGGATGTCGGCGTACGAGCTCGCGACCTCCCGCGCTGTCTCGTTGCTGCCGGGCAGGCTCAGCACCAGTGCATCCTTGGCAGCCCGGATCTCGACATCGGTGGCCTGATGCGCGCCCGCGAGCCCCTTCAGCTCCTTCAGCGTCTCCTGGATGGACTCCGCGGTCTTGTCAGTCTGCACCAGGGCGCTGACCACGAACGGCCGCTGCCCCTTGGCGTCAATCAGGGTGCTGCCCGCCCCATAGGACCAGTGCTTGTCCTGGCGCAGGTTCATGTTGATTCGGGAGATGAAGCTGCCGCCGAGCACCGTGTTGACTGTCTCGAAGGCTACGTTGGAGGGATCAGAGCGCGGCGGCGCCAGGTGCACCGCAAACACCAGCGACTGCTCCGCACCCGTGCGGTTGACGAGGAAAATGCGGGACTTGGTGGGCAGCGCCACAGTGGACACCTGCTTGACGGGCAGCGCCTCCGCGGGCGCCTTCCATCCCGCCAGCCGCTGTTCCAACAGCGGCTGGATCTGTTGGAGCGTGGTGTCGCCGACGATCAGCAAGGTGGCGTTATCCGGGCGCACCCAGCGGTGATAGAAGGCTCGCAACTCCTCCACCGTCATGGAATTAACGCTTGCCTCAGTCCCGATGCCCGAAAACGGGTTGGCGTAGGGGTGCCCCTCGCCGTAGATCAGACTCGGAAACAACCGCGAGGCAACGCCGCGAGGTTGTGACTTTGCCTGCTGGATCGCCGCAATCGACTGGTTCTTCAACCGGACGAGCTCAGCTTCCGGAAAAGTTGGATTCAGCAGGATGTCGCTGAACAGCTCGAGTGAAGGCGCCAGCTCGCCGCGGATGGCGTTCAGGGAGATGAAGGACGTGTCGAGTGTCGAGCCGGCGCCGATTTCCGCGCCCAGCTCCTCGGAGCGCGCGGAGATCTGCAACGCATTACGGGTCTTTGTCCCGTTGCTGATCATGGCGAGCGCGAGATTCGAGGTACCCGGCTTTGCGAGGCTGTCAGCCGCATGCCCGGCGTCGACAATCAGACTGAGCTGCACGACCGGCACGGCATGCCGCTCGGCCAACACCACTTTCAGGCCATTGGAGAGGGTCGCTCGCTCCAGCGGCGGCAGCTTCAGAGCGGGTGGGCTTCCCACCGCGGGAAGCTTGCTGCGATCGGCGCCAGCTGCTTCCGCATGATATTCAGGGAACGGCTCCACGTTCAGAACGAACACGCCATCCGACAGCCAGGTCCGGGAGGCGCGTTGGACTTCAGCGGCCGTTGCGTTGCGCAGCCAGCTCAGGCTGGTTTTATAGAAATCCGGCGAGCCCCCGTACAGCATGCTCTCCCCGAGAATGGCAGCCTTGCCGCTCGATCCATCAATCCGTTCAACGGCGCGGACAAATGAGGCGTAATCCGATGTCTTGATACGCTCGAGCTCTTCCCGGGTGGGGCCCTTGTCGAGAAAGCGCGCCACCTCTTCATCCAACGCCTTCTCGACCGCGGCCACATCTCCGCCGGGTTTCACGGTGGCAACCAACTGGAACTGGGAGCCGATCTCGAACGGCCCCACGCCTGCGCTGACACTGGTCGCGATCTGATCTGTGTACACCAGCCTCTTGTACAGGCGGCTGTTCTTGCCGCTGGCCAACACCTCGGACGCCAACTGCAGCAGGGCGAGGTCATGCGTGTTGTAGCCCGGAATGTTCCAGGTCTTGTAAATCCGCGCCTGCGGTACGCGATCCTGCAGTGTGGCCCGCTTTTCGCCGGTCATTTTGGCGACCCAGGCATCCGTCCGTTTCAGCACCGGGCCTGGAGCAATGTCACCGAAGTAATGCTCGACCCGTTTTCTGACATCCTCGGGTTGAACGTCGCCCGCAATGACCAACACGGCGTTGGCCGCGCCGTAGTATTGCCGGAACCAGCCTTTTACATCCTCCAGCGAAGCCGCATTGAGATCCTCCATGGAGCCGATGGTCGTCCAGGAGTACGGATGGCCGGCCGGGTAAGTGCTGGCGGAAATCAGCTCATCCACCTTGCCGTAGGGACGATTCTCGCCCTGGCGCTTCTCGTTCTGCACGACACCACGCTGCTCATCCAACTTCTTCTGGTCGATGGCACCCAACAGGTGGCCCATGCGGTCGGACTCTAGCCACAGTGCCGTATCCAGTGCGTTCACCGGCACGTTCTCAAAATACGTAGTCCGATCCAGCCACGTGTTGCCATTCATCTTGGTGCCGCCGACCGCGATCAGCGGGCGGAAGAACTCATCGTGATGGTTCTCCGTGTTCGTGAACATCAGATGTTCAAACAGATGAGCGAAGCCCGTTCGCCCCGGCCGCTCATCCTTGCTGCCCACGTGATACCAGACGTCCACCGCGACGATGGGCGCCTTGTGATCTTCGTGCACGACCAGCGTCAGACCGTTCGGCAGCACATATTTCTGATAGGGAATTTCGACTTCGGCATGGGCCTGGACGCACAGAAAAAGCGCGGCGAGCGCAACTAATAGGGTATTTCGCATGGTGCTCCGGAATCTACACGATAAAGGTGCCGCTCTCCCGGCAATTCCAGGAACGCATCGCAGGCAGCCACCCGCTCCAACTGATGGACGAAGTGGTGGCCCGCGTGTTGCGCCCGATTGAGGAGCCGCGCCCGGCGCTCGGCTTCGTCGGCGCGGCAGAGAATCTGGATGATGTTGGGACTGTCCACCGGTATTGCGGCCAACAACGCGGCCTCGTGCTCCCCGGCCCTGAAGTTTCCTTCCAGGATGAGACTGTCGCCGCGGGCCAGCAGTTCCCGCGATAGCGAAAACATGACCGCGAACGCCATGTTGCTCACTTCGCGCGACCGGGACGCATCCGGAACCAACACATCGAGCAGAGGCTCCTTGATGTGGTCCTTGCAGATCAGTGCAAGTCCCTGACGGCGCGCGATCTGTCGGGCCAGGGTGGTCTTACCCGTCCCGGGCATTCCGGTAATGAGAATCAAGCGAAAGTTCCGCATACTCGCCGTATGAAACCTGAAAAGCAGACTCTTCACTACACCGGGCGGGTAATTTCCGTCACAGCCGATGAAGTCGTTCTTCCAAATGGTCACCGGGCGACGCTCGATGTCGTTCACCATCCTGGAGGAGCGGCCATCATCGCGCTGGATGCCCAGCAAAGGGTCTGCCTTCTCAGACAATACCGCTACGTCGCGGATGGCTGGATCTGGGAGCTTCCCGCGGGCAAGCTCGAGCCCAATGAGCCGCCGCTCGAAACCGCTAGACGCGAGCTCATCGAGGAAGCGGGCATGACCGCCCGGCACTGGGAAAGTCTCGGCACGGTGTTTTCATCGCCCGGTGTGTTTTCGGAAGTTCTGCACCTGTTTTATGCCGCCGAGCTCGAGCCGGCCGCGGTGGCTCACGAGAGCGCCGAGGTGATTGAAATCCACTGGGTGCCGTTTTCCGAAGCGTATCTGTGGGCCATGAATGGCCAGATCCGGGATGCCAAAACAATCATTGCGCTGGCTCGCGCAACTTCCATTGATGCGGTGCGTAAAGGAGCTGCGGCGAATAATCCGTGACGGGTGTCCGGGAATCCTCAGGGACCCTCCAAGTAACGTGTTCACGCTGGATATAACTTCCGGCGATTAAACGTAATGTGGGGCACGGGCTCCACGAGGGGTCAGACAGTTACATGTCCAAGGATGCACGCAGGCACCTGAGCCGGATCGTCCACGATCACAAGGGTAACGCCGTGGTCGAGTGGCTCGATGCGCCTTCCGATTACGAGCGCCAGCCTTTTTCTCTGTCCATCCAGGGCAACGAGCCAGCCTCATTCGATCCGTACACGCGGGGTGCGGAAGTCGAGCGCAAGCGCGCGCCGGGGCAAAAAACCGACCTGCGCAAGCTGTCGGCATGGATCAAGATGATGCGCTCCTTGGAAGAAGCCAAGAAGAACCGCGACGAGGAATAACGTCGACGCCTCCGGCACGGCTCATCGAAGCCGGCCCGTGCGCCTAGGCCGTGCGCTGTATGTGCGCCATCTTGCGAGCGTTTGTCAGGCGGTAGAAACGCCGCAGCTCGGTTAAGACCTCCGCCTGCGATCTCCCCCGCGCGCCGCGCAGTGTGCGCTCCAGGCGCCTGCAGAACATCTGCGCATAGCGACTCGCCTCGCGATACATATTCTCGCGGCCTGCCGCCAGGCGGGAGTCGATGCGCGTCCGCTCAAACAGCAACCGCAACAGCTCCGCCGGAAACCGATCCGGGAACTGACGGCGCAGCAGCCAATAGCTCCCCACGTATTTATCCACCTCCGCCTGCATTTCCAGCTCGAGAAGTGACACCGGCTTGTCGTGGCCGGCATTCCAGGCGAGGTACATGAAATGGCTGACGCCCTCCAGCGCGGTCCAATAGTCCGCCACGTTTCCTTCGTGCAGCCGCTCCATCGGATCCGCGCGGTGGAGACGCTCCAGCAACTGCGGATCGAGATACAGCGACATGGCAACTTCGCCCGCTTCCGGCTGCGCGACGAGGAGCTCTTCGTCCGTGGGACCGCTGGTCCGGGCTTCGGCCGGCAGTTGCCGCCGGTCAGTGACGAGGAAGTCGTAGACATCGTGAGCGATGCTCACATCGTAGATGTCGCCGATGAAGTCCTGGAGCTGTCTCAGGATCATGCGGTCAGTGTGCGAACGCCGTTCCGCCGGCGGCCGTTGGATTGACACCGAGGCGCTTCAGCAGGTCGAAGCAGCGGCGGCTGCCGGTCTTCAGCCAGATCTCGTACAACCGCAGGATGTCCTTGTCAGTATGCTGATACGAGGTCTCGCTCACTTCATTCAGTGCATCGACCATGGGTTGGAACTTCTCGGCCAGCTCACTGAACACTTTGCCCAGCACGCGGCCCCGGCCGCGCGACAGTGTTTCGGCGAGCGTGGCATAGGCCCTTCCGCCCATCGCGATGTGATAGTCGATATCAATCAGCTTGCGAGCGAAGCTCTGCGCGAAGAACCCGGCTATGAATAAGGAAACATCTCCGAGGCGCTGCAGGCCACGATTGCGATCTTCGCCCGAGGGAGCCTCCAGCGCTTCCGACAGCATGACCACGAGCGGTTTGAGGCGAGTGCCTTCCGAGGTCTTTTCATACAGCGCCTCGGAACGGGAGAACAGCGTGAGCAGGTTGACGACGTAGAATTCGGTTTGATCTTCGAACGCTACCTGTTGCTTCTCCAGCGCCCCGTGGAGCTCGTCCCGGAAGAACTCGCGCAGATCGGCGACCGGCACTACACGTGTCGAGGGTTGACCGCTTGGCATGACAGCACTGCCTCCTGACTTTTCGTTCGCTCTACCTATATAAACGGCATTCGGCGCCTAAAGTTCACTCTCTGATCGAGGTCGGCGCCGTGATGGATTCCACCAATTTCGACGGCGGTTGACACGTGAAAAAAGTCATACTGATGCCTGAAACCCGGGAGCCGGGTTGGCAGCGGGACCGGTAGACTGCTAACAACGCCCTGGCAGGCACGTGTGGAACACGCGGACGCCTGCATCAGGCTGCCTGATACCACCATTGAGAACGTGGGCTCGATTGGCCGCAAGACCCCGGCGAACCCGGAATCCCGATCAACGTATGTTGGTCAGGTCCCGAGCAGGGCCGCCAGGTCCAGGCAGTCGGCCACGTTGAAGTCCGCGGGCTCAATGGTTGCGGGCCAGGGCAGCCCGGTGCGATTGATCCAGGCGGTTTTGAGGCCGGCGGCGCGACCGGCTTCAACATCCAACAATGGATCATCGCCGACGTAGATGACCTCGTGCGGCTCGAGGTTGAGATGCTGCACCAGTCGCTCGAAGCAACGTCGGTCCGGCTTGGCCGCGCCGATACCCCGCGCGTTCAGTGAGACGCTGAACAGTTCGGCGACTCCGATCCGGGCGAGATCCGCATTGCCGTTGCTGAGTGTCGCGAGCGAGTAGCGTGTGCTGAGCCTCGCGAGCCCCGCGCGTACGTCGGGATACAAGTCGAGCCGGTTGCGTTCCGCAATGAAGATCTCGAAGGCCTGCTCCGAGATGCTCTCGTCATACCCACACTCGCGCGCATGCTGGGCAAGCGAAGCAATTCGCAGGTAGGTGAAATCATGCGCGTTGTGGGGCTCGCGCGCCGCCAAGGCCAGCCGCGAGGCACGCAGCTCTTCCATGGAGAGCTTCTCGGGGATACGGGGACAGTTCTCGCGCAACCAATCCAACCAGCGCGCCTCTGCCCGCTCGATCACCGGATCGACGTCCCAGAGCGTATTATCCAGATCGAAAGCGACACCGCGGATCACGTGAAGGCCGGCCACATGTCTGAACTACACCTCATCATCGGAAACAAGAATTTTTCGTCCTGGTCGCTGCGGCCGTGGATCCTGATGACCCATCTGGGAGTGGCGTTCCGGGAAACCATCGTACAGCTCGACACTCCCCACTTTAAAGATCAGGTTGCGCAGTATGGTCCGACGGGCCGTGTCCCGATACTGCAGGACGGGGATGTGACGGTCTGGGACTCGCTGGCGATCTGCGAGTATGTGGCGGAGCTGACGGGGCTTGGGTGGCCGCAGCAGCGGGCTGCGAGGGCTGTGGCGCGGGCGGTTTGCTCGGAGATGCATGCGGGGTTCGCGAATCTTCGCGCGGAGTGGCCGCTCAACGCGACTGCGCGCAACCGGCACACACCCATGACTCCAGGCCTCAAAGCAGATGTCGATCGCATCGAGGAGATCTGGGCCGACTGCCGCTCCCGTTTCGGCAAATCCGGCGGCCCCTGGTTGTTCGGCGAATATTCCATCGCCGATGCAATGTATGCGCCCGTCGTGCTCCGCTTCAACACTTACGGCGCGCCCGTGACGGAAGTGGCGCGCTGGTACATTGCGACTACATTGGAAGACCCTGCCATGCAGAAATGGCTGCTGGCGGCGAAGGATGAAACGTGGACTGTTCCGGGTTACGAGGTGGGATTGCAGTGATTCGATTCCTGGCTGTGTTTTTGACAACCGCGGTGGTGGCCGCTGCGGCGGTGGCCGCTCCGACTTCTGCGCCGCCGGCAACATCGCATGCCAAACCCGCCGAGATGAGAGCACTGACTGCCGACGATCTCGTCAGGATCAAGCGGGTGACGGATCCGGAGGTCTCTCCCGATGGCCGGTATGTCGCATTCGTAGTTCGCGAAACAGACATGGAGGCCAACCGTGGCCGCACGGATGTCTGGCTCCTGGATCTGGCGCAGAAGAATGCGACGCCACTGCGGCTGACGCAAAACGACGCAAACGACTCGAGCCCGCGGTGGGCACCCGACAGTCGCACGATTTATTTCCTTTCGACCCGGTCCGGGCAGTCGCAGGTGTGGCGAATCTCACTCTCCGGCGGTGAAGCTTCGCGCGTCACCGACTATCCGGTCGATGTTGAGTCGTTGAAAGTAGCACCTGACGGCAATCGCATTGCTATCAGCATGAACGTGTTTCCGGACTGCGGCGACCTGCGTTGCACGCACGACGAGTTCGCGGCACGAGCGAAGAACAAGGCGAAGGGACGGGTGTACGATCGCCTGTTCATTCGTCAGTGGGATACATGGTACGACGGCTCGCGATCCCATTTGTTTGTTGCGCGAATCAACGCCGACGGCAAAGCGGATACCCCACTGGATCTATCCAGGTCTTTGGACGCGGATGTGCCCTCCAGACCTTTCGGCGCAGACGAGGAATACGCATTCAGTCCTGACAGCAGCCGGATCGTGTTTTCAGCGCGCATCTCTGGACGCACCGAGCCCTGGTCGACCAATTACGACCTGTATGAGGTTCCGGTGGATCATGCGGCTGCGCCGAAGAATCTGACGGATGCCAACCAGGCCTGGGATACGCAACCGGTCTTTTTGAAGAACGGCGATCTTGCTTATCTGGCGATGGATCGGCCGGCGTTTGAAGCTGATCGATTTCACGTGATGTTGCGGGATGCAAAGACGGGCACGGCGAAGCCGCTGACTGCGGCATGGGACCGCTCTGTTGCCCGCCTGCGAGCCAGCGGGGACGGTCGGAAATTACTGGCGACTGCCGACGATGTTGGCCAGGTGTCATTGTTCTCAATTGATGTTGCCAATGGCACGCCTCACAGGATGGTGGGGCCGGGACACGTCAGTGATTTCGGCGCGGGCAAGGACTCCATTGTGATTGCCTGGGAGACCCTGGGGGCCCCGGTGGATTTATTCTCGGTTCCGTCGGGTAACAGCACACCGCACCGGCTGACGCAGATGAATGAACAGCTGCTGGGGCGGCTCGAGCTGGGAGAGTTTGAGCAGTTCAACTTCAAGGGATGGAATGACGAGACGGTTTACGGGTATGTCGTCAAACCGTATGGATTCGAGCCAGGAAAGAAGTTTCCCATTGCGTTTGTGGTGCATGGTGGGCCGCAAAGCAGTTTCCAGAACTTCTGGACCTATCGGTGGAATGCCCAAGCGTTCGCAGGCGGCGGTTACGCCGTGGTGATGATCGATTTCCACGGGTCGCCAGGGTACGGACAGGCATTTACTGATTCCATTTCGCGTGACTGGGGTGGGAAACCGTTGGTGGATCTGCAGAAGGGGTTGGATGCGGCCATCGCGAAGTATCCGTGGCTCGATGGCGAGCGGGCGTGTGCGCTCGGCGGATCGTATGGCGGGTACATGATCAACTGGATCGAAGGCGCATGGCCCGATCGGTTCCGGTGCCTCGTGAATCACGACGGCGTGTTTGATAACCGGATGATGTACTACTCGACGGAGCAGTTGTGGTTCAACGAGTGGGAGAATGGCGGGCCGTACTACGAGAATCCGCAGGGTCACGAGAAGTTCAATCCGGTGAACCTCGTGGCGAAGTGGCATACGCCCATGTTGGTTATCCACGGGGAGCAGGACTTTCGCATTCCCTACGACCAGGGAATCGGCGCTTTCACGGCGTTGCAGCGGCGCGGCATCGAAAGCCGGTTGATTATCTATCCCAGTGAGAATCACTGGGTCTTGCAGCCGGCTGACTCGGTGCAGTGGTACCAGAATGTGCTGGGGTGGTTGGACCAGCACCTGAAGCATTAGTGCGGGGGGCGTGGTGCCCATCCGCGTCACGCCCGGTCCGCGTCACGCCCGGTCCGCGTCACGCCTGGTTTGCTTCGGGGCTAGTCCGCATCCCGCGATAGTCTGCGGAAGCGGTAGAACGGGTCGCCCTGTGGGGCGTTGATCGGGTGGCCGGACTTGTCGACCGCCTGTTCGGAGGTTGCGTATTCAGTCGGACCCAGTTCGGCTTCGAGCTGTATGGCGGCGACACCAACACCGATGGCGCGGTTGTGGCAGGTCTTGGCTTCGTTGGAGCCTTCGAAGTTGCCGGACGCGGCGCGTTTCCAGCGCAGGCTGCAACCCTTGATCGAATGGACGTCCTGGGTCAGGAGCCCCTTGAACAGGTCCGGGTTGTTCTGGCCGTTGCGCCAGCGGTTGGGTTCATTGAGGGCGAAATCGGTCTGGACGATCTTGCCCTTCACGACGCCGAACATGACCACCTTCTGTCCCAACACCCGGTTCGGCTCGCCGGCGATGCTTTCCTGCACATAGAACACATTGTCGCCGAGCATGATGGCTTCGATGGGCACGATGTCGAGCACGAGTGCCTCGTGCGGCTTCACGCCTTTGGCGACTTCCGCCTGGACCTGGGCAGAGTTGTCCCAGTGGCCGGGGAACATCTGCACGAGCTCCAGGATTTCCACATCCGCCTTGGGCTCCTTGGCGCTCGCGCACTGGGCGAACAGCACGCTCGCGAGGGCAAATCCAACCAGCGCCTTAACCATAGAAGGCCCGCCATTCCGCCCGGTATGAGGTTCCCAGTCCCATGATCTTCTCCAACAGCTCGTCGTACCCTACCCCAGCCGCCCGCGCCGATTCTGCGAAATCCTCGGCAGCCTCGAGGTTCGGATTGGCATTGGCTTCGAGCACGTAGACCGAGCCATCCGGACGCACGCGGAAATCCATCCGTGCATAGCCCGACAGTCCCAGGGCGCGATAGATGCGGCGTGACAGCTTGTCGAGATTCGTGAGTACGGCGGGCGGCAGATCTTCCGCGGCGCGGGTGGTGATGCCGTATTTTGCCTGGTAGCGCTTGTCCCACTTCACCTTGCGGGTGGCGATGGCAGGCAGCGAGTCAGGCATCGAGCCGAACACCATCTCCCAGACCGGCAGGCGCGTGAGGCGGTCGTTGCCCATCACACCCACGTACAGCTCCCGCCCCTCGATGAATTCCTCGATCAGGGCATCCGATCCGACCTGCGTGTGTATGAAATCGACGCGCTCTTTGAGCTTGGCGGCGTCGTCCACAACTGACGCTTGCGCGATACCGAGGGAGGCGTCCTCCGTTGTCGATTTCACAAACAGGGGAAACTTCACCTTGCGCGGCACGCGAAACTTGACTCCGCGGGGCGCCACGAAGAACAGAGGAGTTGGAATGCGGTGGAAGGTCAACAGTTGCTTGCAGAGGGACTTGTCGCGCGACAGGAGCAGGCCGCGAGGATTGCAACCTGTGTAGGGTTGGCGCATCAACTCGAGAAATGCCACGACGTGCTGGTCGTAGGTGACGATGCCGTTGAATTCCTCGAGGAGGTTGAAAACAACATCGGGCTTCCAGTCGGCGATGGCGCTGCGCAGCTCGGTGAGGCTGTCCATTACCCCCATGCAGCGGACGTCGTGGCCCGCCTCGAGCAAGGTCGTAGTGACGTCGTATTCAGTTCGCCACTCTTCGATTTCCTTTTCTGTATGACCTTCGAGACTTTCCGGCGGCACCAAACTCTCGTGCATGACCACGAGCGTGCGCATTTTTTTCATAAGCGAAGTTGTGGGGTCTCGCCTTGGGAATAGAGCCGCGCGAGCCGTTCGAGCATCCAGCGCGCATGCCTCACGGCATCGCGCTGGCTACCTCGTACAAACAACTTGAGGGACTCGCTGCGTTCGATGAGCATGCGCAGGATCTGGTGGATGCTGTAACGCTCCATATCCAGCTCGCGCGCGACAGCGTTGACTAGTGGGTTTTTGTGAGCGCGCATGAGAGAAGATGCGCGAATGGCCCCCTGGCGCGGACGTTGTGTATCAAAGATTCTTTTTAGGATTTCGTCCGCGAGCCCGCGGCGGAAGACATCGTTGCGGGCGAGGCGGCGTCGATAGTGCTCGGCCAGCGTGCGCGTGTTGTGCTCGAGGGGCTCGATGCGGATCTTGTTGCGAACCGGGGCCCGCGTGCCACGCACGCCGGAGATCAACTCCTCGACGACATTCAACTTGTTGAAAGCCGGCCAATTGGCGTAACTGCGGCGCCAATTGCTGTTCGGCTTCAACCAGACGGCGAAGGTTTCAGCGAAATCCTCGGTGGGATGAGCTTGCGCATACCATTCCCCGAGGTGATGGACATAGCGGCGGCTGCCCGGCCGCGCCTTGTAATGATGAGGGTACTGAAGTGAGGCCGGCCCAAAGACCTCGCGCCAACGCTTCTTTCGACGCAGGCGAAACGCGTTGTCGACGGCATGCCCCGCCTCGTGACGAAGGATGCGCATGAACCACCGCGCATTCCCGCCCTCCACCTCGCGCATGATGTGCCGCTCGAGCTTTTCGAGGCGCGGGTGAGCGAGGTAGAACGGCACGGCAATGCCGGGCACCCCGTCCGGCGAGAACCATTCCTCGGAGAGCCAGACGTGCGGGCGAACGTTCACGCCCCGGTCTTCGAGCTCGGTGTACAGGCGGTCCACCCGCCGCTTCAGGGGCGAGGTTTCGATGGACAGTTTCAGATCGCAAAAGCGCAGCGAGAGGAGCTCTTCGTCAGACAGACGCGTCCACGAATGAGCGGTGGCCCGCTTCCTGGCATGAGGAGAGCGCCTGGCGGCGGCGGCGCGGCTGCGTGCGGCCTGTGCCAACGGATGATTCCTTCTCGTGATTGGCGCGAGAAGTTATCAAATGTGGACGGAGCTGTCTGCGGGCAATGGGGGCCCGAAAAATTTTTCGTGGACGGACGGGAAGTCAGCTGCTGAGGCTCACCAGGCCGTGCGCGAGCAGGCGGTCGGCGATGCCTTCTATTAAGTCCTTCTGCATCAGGCCACTGCGCCAGGACGCGGGAATTGCGCTGGCGCCATAGTGCGCGCCCGCGAGCTGTCCAACGACAGTGGCGACGACGTCAGAGTTACCACCGACATTGGCTGCACGCAAAACGGCATCCCTGAAATTGTCCGTGGAGCTGAAGGCCCAGAGGGCGGCGTTCAACGCCGCAGCGGCGGTGTTGTTCGCTTGGACAGTGGCCTCGTTGACCGAACCGCCTTCGGCGAGGATCTTCGTCTTGGGCTGGCCAGCCAGTGCGGCATTGAGGGCACACGAAAGTCGTCGGCAGGTGTCGAGGACAGCCGGGGCCTGGCAGGTGATTCGAGACGAATCAACGGCCTGCTGCTGCGTCGACTCCAGTGACGCAAAATAGAAGAGCGCGATGGACGCGATCCGGGACAGCGGCTCGGGGTCCAGTTGCTCAGGGTCATGCGAGCCAGGGAAGACCATCCCTCGGCGCCACTTCGCCAGGGCGAGCGACCGAGCCGTGCTGGCGGTGATGCCCACGCATTGACCGGTCGAGGTTAAGTAGCCGTCCTGTTGCCAGCGGCTGTACCGCTGAACCTGGTCGCGAGCGTCAAAGCCGTCCCGCTCCAAGAGGCTTTCGGCGAGGCACAAGGCCATGGCGGTGTCGTCCGACCAGGCGCCGCGGGGCAAATCGAATGGCCCACCGCCGAGCATGTCCCCGACCGGGCTGAAGGTCCCTGGTCGGCGAAACTGCGTAGCAGCCGCCACCGCGTCCCCCACTGCCAGGCCGAACATCGTCCCCAGGAAGCGCTCGCGCAATCCGCGGGCGGCGGCGAGCGTATCGGGGTCCAGAAGCGGATCAGAATCAGCCGGTTCCTCAACCGGAGGCGGAACGGCCCGAGCAGCGGCGGCCGACTGAGCGGCGGGGGCCGATTGAGCCGCGGCGACCCGCGGGCCGGCGGGCGGCTCTACGCCGGCAGACATCCGAGCACCAGCGGGCTCCTCATAGGCAGCAGCGGTTCGCGAGGCAGTCAGCTCTGCGGCAACGGCGGCCCGTGCAGCAGCCATCTGCTCGGAGGCAACGGCGGCCCGCGCAGCAGCCGTCTGCTCGGCCGCAGCCTTGCCCCGTCCGGCCGGAGGTTGTTCAGCGGCCGCCGGGTCCCGTGCGGCCGAAGTCTGGTCGGCGGCGGGAATTCGCGTGGCGGGCGGCTCCGTGGCCGCGGCAACCCGTGGGCCGGCGGGTGGCTGAGCGGGTATTCGCGACCTAACGGTATCGCTGGCCGACCCCGGAGCAATGACTGCCCACGCCGCCTCTTCGCCGCCATTGGGCGCGGCGGTGCCCTGCCCTGGCGACGACGGGGCTCGCCCGGCGATGGCGTCCGCAATCTCAGCGCGAATCGACGGAGCAATCGCTCCCCGCTCGAATTCCACAGGCGGTCGGCCGGCTGTTCGATCGGTGCCGGCAACAGCGCCCCCCGAAGCGGCTGGCGCACTAGGCGCATCAGCACGGCGCGCACCGTTGGCACCGGCGGCGGTGTCCGCGGACGGCGCTTCGCCACGACCGCCCCCAGCCGCGTCCGCAGGTGCCGCGCGACCGCGAGCGGCGGTCGGTGTGGCTGTTGGGCCGGCAGTCGCCGCAGGCACCGGCGGCGCCTTCACTTGGACCTCGCCGCGAGCAACAGCAGCACGAGCCTGCTCAGCGGCAGCGCGCAAACCAGCGCCGATTCCGCCTGGGCGGCCAGCGGCACTCACAACGCCTGCTTGGCCATTGGCACCCGCGCCCGCTGGCCCGGAAGCGCCACGGGGCCGACCAACACCGGCCGCCGAACCGGAAGCACCACCCGGAGGCGCGCTGCCCGTAGTCCCATTGCCCCCCCGACCAACACGCGTGGAGCCATCCCCGGCGCGTCGATCAATACCACCCGGTCCCAGCGCGCCAGCCACGGACGCAGCGGCAGCGGGTCCAGCAGCTCCCGTGCGCGAACCAACGGCTGCGGGCTCCGCGGCGCCAGAGTGCCTACCGCCAGCCGGGGAAGGCGCAGCGCCGGCGGATCTACCGCCAGCGACGCGAGCAGCGCCCGTGCGTGAACCAACAGCGGTGGCGGACTGCTGGCCGGCCTGGCCGCGTACGCCGCCTGCGGCGGTCATGGAACCAACCGTGGCCACGGCGGTGGCCAGCGAGCTCAGCTCGAAGCCGCCGTCCAACGACGGCTGCCACTCACGAACATAGTGTGCCTGCGCATCCGTCTCAGGGATGAAAGGCCAACTGCGCGAGCGGCGGCATTGCTGCCACAGGCGGTTCAACTCATCAATCGTGGCCTGGCCCTGCATGCCGCGCTCGGCCAGCAAACAACCCACAACGGTGCCGGTGCGGCCGATGCCGGCGCGACAGTGCACGTAGACAGGCCGCCCGGCGCGTATCGAGTGGGCGATGTACTCGAGAATCTCGACCATCTGCGAGCGCGAGCCGGGAATACCGTGGTCCTTGATCGACTTGCGCGTGTACTCGACGTAGAACGGCAGCAATGTGTCGTAGCGGAGCAGCTCGGTGGGCTTGGTCAGGTCGACAAAGCACTCGATGCCGGCATCCAGCAGCTTCTTCAGCCGATCCTTGGTCTTGTCACGCGTCGGACCGTTGGGATGCTCGCCCGCGAGCAACAGCCCGGGAACGACCCAATAGCAGTTCCGCAAAGGTAACGAGTGCGATGCGGCGTCAGACGCGCTCATGGAATCCAACAAGATCCGTGGTCAGGCTGAAATGGCCAGTGATTCGAGCCGGTCGTCGAGCTCCGCTTCTTCAGAAGCTGACATGAATCCGCCGAGCTTCGGCACCGGCAACGCGACCTCGGGTGCCGGCGGCTCAACACCCGCCCCGGTCATCTGAGCGGTGCGCCGGGCATCCAGGCCCGCGAAATCAAACTTGCGGGTGTCGGCCAGGTGGTCGAGCTCGACATTGCGCAGAGCCGAGAAAATCGTCTCCGTGCGGCCGGGGAAATCGCGCTCCCAGTCGGCCAGCATTCTCTTGATGGCGACGCGTTGCATGTTGTCCTGAGACCCACACAACTTGCAGGGAATGATGGGAAACTCGCGGCCACGCGCGTAGCGCTCGATGTCGCGCTCGGCGACATAGGCCAGCGGCCGGATGACGATGTGACGGCCATCCTCCGACAGAAGCTTGGGCGCCATCGCCTTCAGGCGACCGCCGAAGAACAGATTCAGAAACAGTGTCTCCACGATATCGTCGCGATGATGGCCGAGCGCCACCTTCGTCACGCCGTTTTCGCTGGCAAACCGGTACAGCGCACCGCGGCGTAAGCGGGAACACAGGCCACACATGGTGCGCCCTTCCGGAATGACCCGTTTGACGACACTGTAGGTATCCTGTTCGATCACGCGATATTCAACTCCGAGATCTTCCAGGTAAGTCGGCAGCACGTGCGCGGGAAAGTCCGGCTGCTTCTGGTCGAGGTTGACCGCGATGAGATCGAAGTGAATCGGCGCGCTGCGCTTCAACGACAGCAGGATGTCGAGCAGCGTGTAGGAATCCTTACCGCCTGACACACACACCATCACCCGATCACCTTCGGCAATCATGCCGAAGTCTTCGATGGCTTTGCCCACGCGTCCGCGCAGGTGGGCCTGCAGCTTCAGAAAGGTTCGCGAAAGCTTGGTTGGGGCGGCCTCGGTCATGGCAACAATAATATCAGCCGCCCAGTGGTGATTTCAGGCTGCCGCGACGCTTTGTGCGCTCTCCAGGTACTTCGACTCTACATAACGTATGAATGACACCGCGGAGAGTGGTTTCCCGGTTGCTTCCTTGAGCAGATCCTGAACGGGAACCTTCGCGCCCAGGCCGTGAACATGAGTGCGCAGCCAACCGAGCAATCCGGAGAACTCGCCCTTCGACAACTGCTCATCCAGCTCGGGAACATCCGTGCGGAGCGTTTCGTAGAGTTGTGCGGCAATCACCGCGCCCAACGCGTAGGACGGGAAATAACCAAACGAGCCCACCGCCCAGTGGATGTCCTGCAGGCACCCGTCGGCATCATTGGTGGGACGAATCCCCAACCTCTGCTCCATGCCTGCATTCCACGCCTCGGGCAGATCGCGAACCGCGAGCTCGCCACTGAGCAACTGCTTCTCCAACTCGTAGCGAAGCATGATGTGCAGCGGGTAAGTGAGCTCATCGGCATCGACGCGGATCAACCCACGCTGCACCCGTGTCAGGTGCGCGTATACATTCTCCACTTCCCACTCGGGACCGCTGACTCCGAAATGCTTGAGGAACAGCGGCTGCACGTAGCGGACGAAGGGCCTGCTGCGGCAGAGAATCATCTCGACCAGCAGCGACTGACTCTCCTCCAGGGCCATGCCTCGATCACGTCCCACGGGCTGGTCGCGCCAGTCCTGTGGCAGGCCGAGGTCATACAACGCGTGGCCGGTTTCATGGAGTGCGCCGAGCAGGCCGGAGAACGGCTCGTTGGCATCCAGACGGGTCGTGACCCGAATGTCGCCCGGCACGCCCTCGGTGAACGGATGTTCGCTTTCGTCGAGACGACCGCGATCAAACGGAAAGCCCATCGCCTTCATGACTTCAACGATGATCGCCTTCTGCTTGCCGGGCGGGTACTTGCCCGTCAGCGGCGGCAGCGCGCGCGTTTCCTGCAAGGCAATCGCCTCGCGGATGAGAGACGGCAAGCGCCGGCCCAACGCCTTGAACATCGCGTCGATGTCGGCCGTGGTGATGCCAGGACTGAACTCGTCGACCAGCGCATCGTAGGGCGCGAGATTCAGAGCCTGTCCGAGCAGGGCCGCCTTGTCGCGGACCAGGTGGACGACTTCCTCGAGATGCGGAGCAAAGACTTCGAACTTGCCCTGCTGGCGAGCTTCGAGCCAACGGGCTTCGGCCCGCGAGGCCGCCTTCGTGAGGCGCGAGATCAGAGCGACGGGAGTGGCAATCGCGTGGTCGCGCTGGCGACGCATCTCGCGAAGATTCGCAACCTGCCAATCGACGAGGCCCTGGCTGTTCGCCTGGGCGCGGTCGAGAAGTCGAGTGATTCGCGGCGCGGTCAGCAACGCATGATGCTCGGTCTCGAGCGCTGCGAGCTGTTCACCTCTGACGTCTGCGCTGCCACGCGGCATCATGACCGCGGCATCCCATCGGAGGAGCGAAAGCGCTCCACGGAAGGCATGAAGGCGTTTGAACTCCTGTTCGAGTTGCTTATACGGTGACGCTGACATTGGTTTGATACCCGGGTCGCGACCCGCTGAATTGCGGACCGTGGACTGAATGACGGGGGTAGTTTACCAGCGGGCTACAGCCAAGCTTGCGGTGCCCGGCACGTTTTCAAACTAAATCAATCGCTTAGATATGCGCGACAGTGATTGACACGCTACCGGCGGGGTAGCCTTGACTTTACATATTCTGCGCTGCAGCCGGGATGGATTTCCACGCCAGCATGGCGCGCTTGCGATCCGTTCCCCAGTGGTACCCGCCGAGACCTCCGTCCTTTCGCAACACGGTGTGACAGGGAATCAACCAGCCGACCGGATTTGCACCAACAGCGTTGCCGACAGCGCGAGTGCCTGAGCCGATTCCGATGGCGTCGGCGATCGCGGTGTAGGTTGTCCGTGCCTGACCGCCCAAGTCGACGAGGGCTTGCCACACCTTGAGCTGAAAGTTTGTACCGCTAACGCTGACTTTCACGGCTGACTCGCCCTCGCCTGCCCAGATCTGGCGAGCGATCGCGAATGCACGCACGTCATCCTGCTCCAGCGTCGCGCCAGGCCAGCGCTCTTGCAGCTCCCGCGCCGCTGACTTCTCTTTTCCGGCTTCAACGAACGACAGATGGCAGATTCCACGGGTGGTCGTCGCCAACAACGCCTTCCCGAACGGCGTATCGCTGAATCCAAAGCGGATCACCGTACCGCGTCCCTGCAGTTTCAGCTCGCCGGGCGTCATGGCATCGAGAGTCACAATGAGATCGTGCAAGCGACCGGGGCCAGACAAGCCAACCGAGTAAGCAGCGTCCAAGACTGATGGCTGACTGAGCAATGCGCCTTTCGCCGCATTACCCGTAACGAACCCCAGGTACTGTTTCGGAGTGACACCGGCCCACCGACGAAACAAACGGTTGAAATGAAATTCGGACAGTCCCGCATGCGAGGCAATGTCGGCGAGCTTCGGTTGCTCGCGGAATCGCGAGTCGATGTAGCGGATCGCACGGGCAATCCGGGCGAAGTCGCGGCTGTCGACAAAGGTGCTCTCAGTCGTGTCCATGGAGCACATGATAGGGAGCGGCGTGGTCCGGCCGCGACCCGAATCTTGCGGGGCCGTCGACGGCCGCACCCGGCGCGCGAGGCGCGCGATCCAGACGCGCCGCCAGTTGCCGCGTTGCGCAGCGCCCAACGGTCTCGGCGGTGCATCCGCTACACTTCCCGCCCCATGCAGAAACAAGCCTGGACCTGGTCGACGTCCCGTTTCCCACAGACTGCACGCATGGTGCGATGGGGCCACTTTGGCGTGCCGGTACTGACCTTCCCCACCGCCGGCGGCGACTTCGAGGAAATCGAACGGTTCCAGCTCGTGGCCGCGCTGGCCCCGTTGATCGACGGTGGGCACATCAAGGTTTATTCGGTCGACGCGCTGGCCGTGCGCGCGCGCCTGAGCAGCGCAACCAATATCGACGACCGCTTCGACTCCTTCTTATATGAAGAGGTGCTGCAGCGCGTCCGCCTGGATTGCCAGGATGCGCATATTGAGCCAGTGCTCGTTGGCGCTTCGCTTGGAGCCGCGACAGCGCTGAGCACACTGTTTCGTCATCCCGATTCTTTTCGAGGCGCGATCGGAATGAGCGGTGTCTATGACGACGCGATCCGCTACGTGACCGCTCTCGCGGGCAGCCAACTCGAGCAACTGAGAAGCCGCTCCATCAGCCTGGGAACCGGGGCCGGGGACTACGAAAAACCCGCCGAGTCGAAGCGACTCGCGGACGCCCTGGGAGCAAAAGGCATCCCCTGCCGTTTCCATCCGTGGGGACCGGGACGCAACCACACCTGGTCAACGTGGCGCGAGCAGCTTCCGGGACTGCTGGGGGAGTTGCTATAGGAGCCTGTCAGACAGGCTCCCTAGCGAGCCCGGTCCGGTTGCCAGGACAGCATCAGATCAGGCCACCTGGCAACGGTCACGCCGATTCCCACTGACGCAATGAGAATCAGCACCACCACCAGTCCGATCAATAAACGGCGCATCGACATACCCGACATCTTAAACCGGTAATCACACAATGACTCTGACCGTCTGCCTGCTCGCTTCCGAAGCAGCGCCCCTGTCGAAAACGGGCGGCCTCGCCGATGTTTCTTCGGCTCTCACGAAGTACCTGCATTCCGCGGGGCACGACGTCAGGCTGTTCACCCCGCTGTATTCGTCCATCAACCGCGGCAAGTTCCCCGTGCAACCGATGGAAGGCCTGCAGAACATGGATATCGGCGTAGGCCCACACAGTTATGTCATGTCGGTCATGAGCACGACGCTGCCCGGCTCGACCGCAACCATTTATCTGCTGGACTGCCCCGCGCTGTTTTCCCGTCCGACCCTGTACACCACCGATGCGGACGAGCACCTGAGGTTTCTCGCCTTTACGCGCGCCGTGTTCACCTGCTGCCAACGCATGCAATGGTCGCCCCAGATCCTTCACTGCAACGACTGGCATACAGCCTTCGCGCCGTTGTTTCTCAAAGCGCTGTATGACTGGGACCGGATGTTTGCCGGCACGCGCTCCGTACTCACCATTCATAACATCGGCTACCAGGGCGTATTCGCATCATCGGCCATCGAGGACCTGTCTCTCGGGCCGAAAAATTACCTGCTGCACCAGGACGACCTGCGCGCGGGACGCATCAATCCCCTGCGTCACGGGATTCTCTACGCCGATGCGATTACAACAGTCAGCCCGACACATGCGCGCGAGATCTGCACCGACCAGTACGGTATGGGGCTGCAGGACTCGCTGCGCACGCGCGGTGGAGCGTTGGTTGGAATATTGAACGGCGTCGACTATGCCGAGTGGGATCCGCGTCACGATCACTATCTGCCCAAACATTTCGACGCCGACACACTCGCCGTGAAGGCTGAGCTGAAACAACAGCTCATGAAACGCATGGGACTCACGATCGCGGCCGGGATACCCCTCGCAGGCATCGTCAGCCGTCTTGCTGCACAGAAAGGCCTCGACCTGATGTTCGACTCGCTGCCCGCGGTGCTCGAATGGCGCGACTTTGGCCTGATCGCCCTGGGCAGCGGGGATGCGCAGTACGAGAAATTCCTGGCCGAGCTGCAGCAGAGTTTCCCCGGCCGCGTTGCTTTCAAGCGCGGCTACGACGACGAGCTGGCGCACTGGATCGAAGCGGCCTGCGACATGTTTCTCATGCCCTCGCAGTACGAGCCGTGCGGGCTGAACCAGATGTACAGCCTGCGCTACGGAACCGTGCCCATCGTCCGGAAAACCGGCGGCCTCGCCGACTCGGTGGAGCACTACGATCCGGCCACGGGGCAAGGAACCGGTGTTGTCTTCAACGACTATGATTCAGAAGCATTGGAATGGGGTATCAACACTGCGTTGGATTGGTACGGTGAGCCCGAGCGTTGGAAGCGCATCGTGCGTAATGGCATGGAGCGCGATTTCTCCTGGGAGCGCCAGGGAGGCCTGTACGTCGACCTGTACAAACGTCTGATAGCTTGACAATAGGGAACGTGTCTGTGATCACCGAATGTTGTATTCAGCAGGTGACATCTGCAATCCTCGAGTCATGAAACAGATCCTCGTGTGCTGCACGGTCGCGGCGCTGCTTACGGGTTGCGGCGGGGGCGGCGGTGGCTCGTCGACCACGATGCCGCCGCCCACCTCAGCCGATCCGCCGCCGGCCACGACGCCTCCCCCGAGCACGACCCCTCCGCCGAGCACGACCTCGGCAGGAGACGTCACAACATTCAAGAACGACGTTGGTCGTACGGGTCAGTTTCTCACTGAAACCACGCTCACGGCGGCCAACGTCAACTCCACCTCGTTTGGATTGCTCCACAACGTAAAGGTAGATGGGAAGGTTGATGCGCAACCTCTCTACCTGTCGCAACTGGGCGGCAAGAATGTTGTGTTCGTAGCGACCGAGCACGGCTCGGTCTATGGGATCGATGCGGACTCGGGAATGCCAATCTGGCAGGTCTCGCTGCTCGCTTCGGGCGAGACCCCCAGCGATACGCACGGCTGCGGACAAGTCGTACCGGAGATTGGCATTACATCGTCGCCGGTCATTGATCGCGCTGCGGGCCCGAACGGCACACTGTACGTCGTTGCGATGTCGATCGACAAATCGTCAAACTATCACCAGCGTCTGCACGCGCTCGATGTGACAACGGGAGCCGAGCTTCTGAATGGCCCGATGGAAATCACGGCCACCAGCGGCGCGACCCACTTCGAGCCCGGGCAGTACGAAGAGCGCGCGGCACTGCTGTTGTCGGGCGGATTGATTTACACATCCTGGACGTCCCATTGTGACATTGCGCCCTATGGCGGCTGGGTCATTGCGTTCAAACAGGCGGATCTGAGCCGAGCGTCCGTCATCAATGTCGCGCCCGGCAGCAATTCCAACACGACTGCCGGCCCATCGGGTGACGACACGCAATTCAGCAGAAACGGACCTGCTATCTGGATGAGCGGTGACGGCCCTGCCGCCGACGCGGCCGGCAACGTCTACTTTCTCACCGGCAACGGCCGCTTCGAAACCACCCTGGACGGCAACGGCTTTCCCAACCAGGGCGACTATGGCAACTCCTTCGTGAAGCTCAGCTCGACCGGTGGCAACCTGGCGGTCGCCGACTACTTCGCCACATTCGACGAAGTCCACCTGTCCGGGCAGGATCTGGACCTGGGATCCGGCGGCGAGATGCTGCTGCCGGACCTGACGGACAGCACCAACACGGTCAGGCACCTGGTGGTCGGCGCCGGCAAGGACGGCAAGATCTATCTCGTCGATCGCGACAACATGGGCAAATTCAATTCGAGCAGGAACAACATCTGGCAGCAGGTCGATGGCGCTCTGGGCGGACGGGTTTTCTCCTCGCCCGCCTACTTCAATGGCAATCTGTACTACGGTGCGGTCGGCGCGAGCCTGAGAGCGTTCAGTGTCACCGGCGCCAAAGTGTCGGCCACGGCCACCTCACAGTCGGCGGCTGCGTTCGGCTACCCGGGAACATCACCGGTAATCTCGGCGAACGGCAGTTCGAATGGCATCGTGTGGGCGCACGAGAACAAGAGCGGCGCGGCGGTCCTGCACGCGTATGACGCGTCCAATCTGGCAACCGAGCTCTACAACAATACCCAGGCTACGGGGAGTCGCGATTCCATCGGCAGCGGCAACAAGTTCATTACGCCAACCGTGGCAGGCGGCAAGGTATTCGTGGGCACGACCAACTCAGTGGCCATCTTCGGCCTGCTTCACTAGTTACTGAAACTTGAAGGTACCGTGATCGTCGAACTCGATTGAGCGCAACAACCCCGCCGACAGCGAAATCTTGCCGTAGATCCGGTACTCCACCTGCGTCGTGCTGTGATTGAGCAGCTTGAAGAGCAGGTTGGCCATGTTGGCCGACACGCTCATGTCAAACTCAGCCTCCCCGAGCGCGGGCACGACGAAACTGTCACCCGACACGCCGTGGGCCAGCTCCTGACCTTCCACGTCGAGCTCGTAGATGATGCCTTTCACGGGGAGGGCCCGATCGTTTGGATTCTGCACGCGCAGGCGGACCCTCAGCTCCTGATGCCACAGATCGCTTTTCAGGAGCTGCACGCCGACAATGGACAGAGTCGGCTTTTCGAACTTCGGCACAAACAGGGAACACGAGGACAACCCGAGTGCCAACAGAATGAGAACAAACCTGCGCATGCGCAGATAGTAACCTAGGCGCGACCGTAAACCTTGTTCAGCAGGACGCTCTCGCGTGCCAGCTCGGGTGTCAGAGCGCCGGCCGGCAGCTTCCAGGTCCAGTTCCCGGTGGCCGTTCCCGGCGTGTTCATTCGCGCCTCGGAACCCAGCCGCAACAGATCCTGGACGGGAATGACCGCGAGTTGGGCAACTGACCCCAGGGTGGCCCGGATCAAGGCGTCCGCAATGGCGCCAGGTGTCGGCCGAAGGCCCGATGTCAGACCCAGAAAATAGTCGACTCGCCGCAGCGACTCGCCATCGAGAGTCGCATACCAGCCGACCGTGGTGTCATTGTCATGCGTTCCCGTATATACGACGCAATCGCGCTCGTGCATGTGCGGCAGATGCGGATTGTCTCCAGTGCCGCCGAACGCGAACTGCAGGACTTTCATTCCAGGCATTCGGAAATCTTTGCGCAACGCTTCGACATCATCGGTGATGACGCCGAGATCCTCCGCAACTATCGGAATGTCACCGAGCTCCTGCTGCAGCAGTCCCATGAGCTTGCGACCAGGTGTCGGCCGCCACTCGCCACCGCGCGCGTTGGGAGCGCCGGCAGGAACGGCCCAGTGCGCGGCCAGCGCACGGAAGTGATCGATGCGCAGCGCATCGACCCGCTCGAGTTGCTGTACGACCCGGTTGCGCCACAGGCCGAAATGATCCGCCTCGATCGCCTGCCAGTCGTAGAGCGGGTTGCCCCACAACTGACCGTCTTCTGAAAAGTAATCCGGCGGGACGCCGGCTACGGCCGTGGGTTTGCCTGTTGAATCCAACTGGAACATGGAGCGATGAATCCACGTCTCGGCCGAATCAGGCGCGACATAGAAGGGCAGATCGCCCAGTAAACGCACCCCCCGGTGCTGAGCATGCTCGCGCAATTTCCGCCATTGCACGGCGAACGCAAACTGCTCGGCTTTCACCCGCTGAATTTCAGACGCCAGCTCCCGACGAACCCGTTCAATCGCAGCAGGCTCGCGATCTCGCACATCCGTCGGCCAATGCCACCAAGGCTCCCAGTTGCGCGCGGCGCCGTACGCTTCAAACAGCGCGTAGTCTGGGAGCCAGTGCGCGGACGCGGCCTGAAAAGACTCAAACTCGGGCGAGCTCGGGTCCGGAAGCTCCTGGCGATCCACGAAGGCGTAGCGACCCGCGTAGTCAGATCGTAACCAATAAGGTGAACCATCGGATCCGGTCGGACCCACCGGCAGAATCTGCCAGACGCTGTAGCCGGCATCCGCCAGCCAATCTATGAAGGCGCGTCCGCCGCGCCCCAGGGCCGCATCGAGAGAGCCCAGATGCAACAAGACACCCGCCCGCCGTCGATCAAACACGCTCAAACGCATCGGATAAACTCGGAAGGTACCGGCCAATCTAACATCATCTGGCGCCCCGGACCCATCAGGCATTCGCGCGACGCATGACCCCGCCATGCTCGGGCGCTCCTCGACCGATCGAAATGGGTTGCGAGAGGGTCTCAGGAGGCGCGAGGTCCAGGAGCCGATAAAGATTGACGAGCTGGCGGCGATACAACCGGTCGAACTGGGTGACGGCATCCTGCGGGTTGTAGTCGCCAAACCACCAGAACCAGTCCGAGCTCTCGCACAAGGCCAACTGCCGTCCGGCCGCGGCCTTCTGATCTTCGCCGAGCGAGCCAGCCCGCATCACACGATCAAACGCGAGCTTCGCATCGCACAACAGGTCCCAGGCGCGGTTCTTCTCAGGTGCGCCCATCCACGTCGCCAGCGTGCCGTGCACCCAGCTGCCCGCCATCACCTGCGACAGCGGCGCGGGCTTGATGCCGCGTGCAAGACATTCCGACAATGTGGTCAGCTCCAACAATGGATGGTTGGCCAGGCTCGTGTACAGCGCACGTAGGAAGTAATACCCGTTGAACGGATAATGTTCCCACGCATTCTCGCCATCGAGCGCAATGACTACGGCGTGATTGGAGGACTCCGCATAGCGATGCGCGAGCTGTGCCACCTCGTTGACGAGATGGTTGGCTGCATCGTCACCGTGCCACGTGGCATAGGTGAAGCCAATGAGGTCCGACAGAGCGTCGTCGCGGAAGAACGCACTCAAGGTCGTGCCAGGTACCTGGTACGGCCGGTTATAGGCAAGCGGATCCGTCGGCGCCGCTGAGCTGCTCAGGGACAGACTGCCGCGCAATACATTCGTACTACTGGCAGCCCACTTGAAGCCGGAACGATCCAGAAGCTCGAGCGTACCGCGGCTGATGGCGCCTTCTGACGGCCAGCAACCCGAAGGGCGGACGCCGAAAGCACGAATAAATACACGCAGGCCTTCGTCAACATGCCACTGGGCGCGTTCAGCACCGCCGGCATAGTTGGCATGCTGCGGTAGCGCCATGTTGGGCACGGCTTCACGCGCGGTTTGAAAATCGAGCAGCAACGGAACAATCGGGTGTCCGTACGGCGTGATGGAAAGCTCGCACTGTCCGCGCTCGGCCAGACGCCGGTAGCGTGGCACGACCGAGCTGACCTGATCGGCGATGACCATCAGAAGCTGGCGCCGCTGAAGTTCAGTGAAGCCGCGACCCTGCGTAGTCAGCGCCGTTGCCACCGGATCCGCGCGGCGTACGGTTTCACCGAGCCAGGCCAGGTGATACCAGACCGCCAGATCGTGAATGAGTTGGTTGGAGGCGTAGGCAATACGCTCGGGCGTCGCCAGCGTCTCCGCGATCGTGGCCAGCTCGAGATACGGCCCGAACCGCTCGATCATCTGCTTGCGCTGGGCACGCAGGCACGCCTTCATGAGCTCGAGGCGCGCGGCCGGATCCCGCGGCACGGGGTCCGGCCCCAACAGTGCCAGCACCGGGTCCGGCAGCGGCGAACCCGTCTGCAGGTGCGCGTTGGTCCGCTGCGCGATCTCCTCGAGCTGCTCGATGAGCACCGGGGTGAAATTCACGACGGCGCGCGCGGCCGGAACGCCCTCCAGGTGAGCGGCCATGTCGGTGTAGTCTTTGATGGCGTGGAGGTAAGTCCACGGCAGCACGTACTCGCCCGTCAAGGCATCACGATACTGAGGCTGGTGCATGTGCCACAACAGCACCACCGGCAAGCGTGTTTGAGATGTCATTGCTGTTGCGTCTGCAGGCCACGCAACATGTCGGGCGTTACGAGAACGACGCCCTTCTCAGTCACATGAAAGCGCTTCAGGTCCGCTTCCCGATCCACGCCGATCTTCATGTCGTTCGGAATCTCGCAGTGCTCATCGACGATGGCGCCTTCAATGACACAGTTCGCTCCGATTTCGACATGCGGCAGGATGACCGAGCGATTGATGCTGGAGCGCTCATCCACGCGGACATCGGAGAACAGGAGTGAGGAGCGGACGATGGCGCCCGAGATGATGCAGCCGCCGGAAATCACCGAGTTGATGGCAGTGCCGCGCCGGCCTTCCTCGTCCAGCACGAACTTCGCAGGCGGCTGCTGGATCTGGTAGGTCCAGATGGGCCAGTCCTGGTCGTAAATGTTGAGCTCCGGCTTTACATGCACCAGCTCGAGGTTGGCATCGTAGTACGCATCGACGGTTCCCACGTCGCGCCAATAACTCTGCGCACGGGTCTTCACATCCTGGAACGGATAGGCAAACACCTGCAGATTGTTGGCAATCGCCTTCGGCAGGATGTCCTTGCCGAAGTCATGTGAGGAGCTGCTGTCGGCGGCGTCCTCAATGAGCAGCTTCTCCAGCAGCCGGGTGTTGAATACGTAGATGCCCATCGAAGCCAGGATCGAACCGGGCCGGCCGGGCAGGGTATCGGGCACCTTCGGTTTCTCGGAGAAACGGGTGACCCGGTTCCATTCCGTGGCCGTGAGCACGCCGAAATGGATCGAGTCCGGAGCCGGCACCTCGACAACGCCTACGGTGATGTCCGCGCCCTTCTCCACGTGGTAGGCGATCATCGGGCCGTAGTCCATTTTGTAGATGTGATCGCCCGCGAGCACGAGCACGTGCTTGGGACGGTGGGACAGAAACAGCTCCATGTTCTGATGGACCGCATCGGCAGTTCCCATGTACCAGCGGGCACCCATCTGCTGCTGCGCCGGGATGACTTCGACAAATTCGCCGAACTCGCCGCGCAGGTAGCTCCAGCCACGCTGCACGTGCTGAATCAGCGACTGCGCCTTGTACTGGGTCAGAATGGAAATCTGACGGATACCCGAGTTCACGCAGTTCGAGAGGACAAAGTCCACGATGCGGAACTTGCCCCCGAACGGGGTCGCGGGTTTCGCGCGATGCGCCGTCAGATCCTTGAGCCGCTCACCGCGGCCACCTGCCATGATTACCGCCAACGTTCCGCCGGTGAGGCGGCTCACATAGCGTCCGGAAGAAGCTCTTGCGGGCTGTCGAGGCATGAGTCGCTGTTGCTCGTTGTTGGTGCGCGAAGGTAGTCCCAACTAAACCCGATCAGGCGTACCCGCGCAAGGTACAAATTCCACAATTCAAAGCCATTTCATCAACCCGAGCTCGTATGGATGCGACAGAAGGTCGTGCCACGGGTAAATGCGCACCTCGGTGGCAAACTGCCCGCAATCCTGCAGCGTCACATCGAGCGCGAAGACGGCGGCGTCTTCGGACTGTTCACCGGTCGATTTGAATGCTGCGCGCCAGACGCCGTCCGGCTCCGGATGACCGTAGGCCGACAGGGGCGGTGAGCTGACGTCCGCTTCCGGCAGGCGGCGACGTGCAACGAACTCCACGCGAACGTCGCCGGGCTGCAGGCCATTCAAGCCCGCAGCCACTTTGAGGTTCAGAGTCTGTCCGCGCGGCACATCAGGCGCGGCGTCCTCAATCAAGCGCAGGCTCACCTTGGGCCAGGCCTGCCGCACCCGCTGCTTCCAGTCGGCGAGCTGGCGCGCGCCCGCGAAGCCATCGGCGGCGAGCTTGCGGTATTGCTGAGCCGCCGGCTGGTACAGACCGCGCGTGTAATCGAACAGCACGCGATCCATGTTGAATCGCGGGATCACGGTGCTCATGGCGCGCTTGCTGCGGCGGACCCATTCGGGTGAGAAGGCGCTGTCCTTTCGATCGTAATACAAAGGGACGACTTCCTCCTCGAGAGTGTCCAGCAGCATCTCGGCCTCGAGTGAGTCGCGGCGCTCCGGATCCTGGACATTGGCAGGCGGAATACCCCAACCGTTGTCATTCATCCAGGCTTCGGCCCACCAGCCATCCAGAATGCTGAGGTTGAGTTTGCCGTTGATGGCCGCCTTCATACCGGATGTGCCGCTGGCCTCCAACGGGTAGATGGGATTGTTCAGCCACACATCCACGCCCGAGACCAGCCAGCGGGCCAACTGCAGGTCGTAATCCTCGAGAAAAATGATGTGCCCGAGGAAGTCGGGGTGCGTCATGAGCTGCCGGACTTCGCGCAATACCTGCTTGGCCGGCTCGTCGGCGGGATGGGCCTTGCCGGCGAACAGCAACAGGACGGGACGATCGGCGTCGCGCAGAAGCTTGGCCAGGCGGGCGCGATCGCGCACCAGCAGGGTGGCGCGTTTGTAGGTGGCGAAGCGACGCGCGAAACCTATCGTCAACACGTCGGGTCGCATGGGGTCGAGCAGGCGGCTGACGTGGCGCAGCTGTGCGGGACTCAGGCCCTTGCGTGCGAACTCACGCTGCAGCCGCTCACGGACACTCGCCAGCATCCGGGCCTTGACGGCCTGCGACGTCGCCCAATACTTGTCGTCGGCAACCTGTTCGAGGGCGGTCCAGAAAGGAATGTCGCGCAGCTTGTCGCGCCACTCTCGTCCCAACTCCGCGTCGAAAAAATCAGCCCAGGTTTGATGCAGGAATGTGGGCACGTGCACGCCGTTGGTCACGAACCCGATGGGATTCTCCTCCGGGCGCACCTCCGGCCACTGGTCGGCGACGATCCGCGAGCTGACGACACCGTGAATGCGGCTCACACCATTGACCCGCCGCGTGCCGTTCAAAGCGAGACGCGTCATGTTGAACAATCCGCCCACCGAGGGTGAGCGACCGAGCTCGAGAAAGCGATCCATGGGAATTCCGAGCTCGCGCACGAAGTCGCCGAACACGGAAATCATCAGGTCGTGTGAAAACGCATCGTGGCCGGCCGCAACCGGCGTATGCGTCGTAAACACACAATCCGAGGCGACTGCTTCCAACGCCGCCGCGAAGGGCAAACCTTCAGTAAGACGTTCGCGCAACAGCTCCAGAATCAGGAACGCCGCATGACCTTCATTCAAGTGCCAGACAGCGGGAGCCACGCCGAGCGCGCGCAGCGCGCGCGTGCCGCCGATGCCCAGGATCATCTCCTGGCGCACGCGAGTTGATTCGTCACCACCGTAGAGCCGGTGCGTGATGTCACGATCGGACGGCGCGTTCTGCGGACAGTTGGTATCCAGCAGATACACCGGAACGCGGCCCACCTTGGCCTTCCACAGCCGCGCAACGACATCACGGCCGGCAATCTTCACCGTCACCTGCAGCCACTCGCCGTTGGATTTCAAAGCGGGCTCGACGGGCAGATCACGTGGATCGCGCTCCCGGTACTCCGCATGTTGGTTGCCGTCGTTGTCGACAGTCTGCGTGAAATAGCCCTGCTCGTAGAGAAGGCCCACGGCGACGAAGTTGGCGCGGGCATCGCTCGCGGACTTGCAGTAGTCGCCCGCCAGCACGCCCAGGCCTCCCGAATAGATCTGGAAGCTTTCGTGGAATCCGTACTCCGCGCAGAAATAGGCCACGAGCGGCGCATCCGCGGCCGGCGGCGCGGCAGCCGAAAGATA
>Ga0068860_100000282_pt1 | contig 72471 bp, 71 predicted proteins | sample KBSSwiS32_FD_66597 | JGI IMG/M metagenome (GOLD analysis project Ga0068860, IMG submission 66597) | Switchgrass rhizosphere microbial communities from Kellogg Biological Station, Michigan, USA - KBS Switchgrass S3-2 | ecosystem: Host-associated > Plants > Roots > Rhizosphere > Soil ... | reverse complement strand
GAGGGCCTCCGGTCGGTGAAGCGGTGAACTAGACAGCTCCACTTCACAACCGGAGGTCGTCGTTTGTCAGCCAGGCTCACCGACACCGACCGGGACAACCTCCCTGGACATCACAACTAGGGCGTGTCTCCCAATTGCTGGTGGATGCCGGCGTCGTCCAGGCGCGGGCTGGCAAGGCGCCGGCCTACGCGCAGACTGGACGTCTTCGAAGGGTCGGCAACGCCGCCAGCACGTGATCTGGGCGGCGTCCGGCGCCGCCAGGGATAAGGAGACACGCCCTAGCCGGCGGCTACCAGTACTCGCTGTCGAGCTTGCCCTCCATGGCCCGCAGGTGCTCGCGGGAGCAGCGGTCGCAGTAGGTCTTGGCCCGACCGTTCTCGACGGCCGTGCTCCACGTCAGCGTCGCGGCGGCGTCCTCCTCCTGCCGGCCGCAGAAGTCACAGGTCATGAGGCCAACCTAGGGCGTGTGGCAAACCCGGAGCGGCGCAAAATGAGGAACACCGGGCACGGCCTGGAGGCCGTGCCCGGTGTGGTCAACACCCGCGATCAGGGTGTCCCCGCAGAGGCCGCTGACTGGCGGCATCCCGTGAGGGTCTTGCTAGAGAGCGCGGGCGAGGGCGAGACGCGCCTGCTGCGCTGCCTGCTCGGCCTTGCGGCTGAGCCGACGGGCGCGGGCCAACTGGTGGCCGCGCCGCAACTGTTGCGCCTCTCCCAGGCGCGCGGACATCTGTGCGCGCGCCAGGTTCTCGTTCATGAGATTCATCTCGGTGCTCCTGGTCTGGTAGGTCTGGTTCATCTGAATCGATTCGGTCTTTCCTGAAAGGGATGCGGCCGTCGGCTGACGGACACAGCGTGGTGCTGGGCGGAGGCCTACGCGGCCACCTCGTTCTTGCGAGGGCGGCCACGGGGGCGCTTGCGCGGGACGACGACGCCCTGGATGAACAGCTGTCCACCCCACACACCCCACGGCTCGCGACGCTCGAGAGCGCCGTCGAGGCAGAGCGCGCGGACCGGGCAGTCGACGCACAGGGCCTTCGCGAACTCCACGTCGCTGGGCGACTCGGCGAACCACAGCTCCGGGTCGTTCACCCGGCACGGCAGCCCCGCCTCGTCCACCCTGCCCGCCTCGTCGTGGAGGTTGCCCAGAGTCGGCTGGTCGGCGCCCCTGACCTGTAGGTCAGTGGCGTGGTCGAGAACGCTGATGGTCATGTTTCTTTCACCTCCTCTGCTCACCTTGATCGCGGTTGTTGGTCTGCTGGTCTTGGTGGGTCCCGGCCTTCTGAGATCCCTTGGGGAAACAGAAAGGCCGCGGATCCCTTGTCGGGTTCCGCGGCCTGGAGGCTGCCGATCAGTTGCTCTCAACTGGACGGTGGTCTCCAGGCAGTGGTCCCCAGGACGTAGGCCGCGAGGCCCATGTCACCCTTGATGGCGGCCTGGCGGTCGCACACCACGGACGTCGTGCCGAGGGCGGCGAAGCTCGCCGGGATCGATGCCGTGTGACGCGGGTGGCCGCAAGCGGGCATGCCAAAACCGGACGGGATCTTCGCCGCCATCTCGATGGTGTTGGTGTTCATCTCGGGCCACCTCCTTCACTGCTTCGGGCGCTGGGGTTGTCAGTCCCAGATGCGCTGAACGACTTCGGACCAGCAAGGTACCGCTGGACGCTGGTAATGGGCAATTGATTTTGTGGGTATTTCAAGAAATTTCTCGACGCCCGCAGAGCGCGGGTCAGCCGACCAGCTCGAGCAGCTCCTCGCCGTACTTCTGGAGCTTCTCCTTGCCCACTCCGCTGACCTTCAGCAGCTCGCGCGGCGACTGCGGCCGGCGCGTCGCGATCTCCTCGAGGGTCGCGTTGCTGAAGACCATGAACGCCGCGATCTCCTCCTCGCGGGCGCGGGTGGTGCGCCACTGGCGCAGCCGCTCGAAGAGCTCCTCGTCGTAGGGCGCGGGGCAATCGGCACACCGGCGCCGGGTCTTGTCGGCGGCGGTCTGGAGGGGGCGGCCGCACTCCAGGCACATCCGGGCGCCCTTGGTCCGGGCCGCCTTGGGCTGCGGGAGCGAGTCCTGCGGCAGCAGGGGCGCGAGGAAGCGCGACGGCTTGCGCGAGGCCCGACCCCCGGGCTGGCGCGCCATGGCCCACGACAAGGTGAGCTCGAGCCGGGCCCGGGTCATGCCGACGTAGAGGAGCCGCCGTTCCTCCTCGACCGCTGCCGGCGTCTCGGCGTAGGTGATGGGCAGGGTGCCGTCCTGGAGCCCGCAGAGGAAGACCGAGTCCCACTCGAGCCCCTTGGCGGCGTGGAACGTCGCGAGGGTGACGCCGTCGGCGACGGGCGCGTGCTGCTCGGCCGCGCGCCGGTCGAGCTCGTCGACGAACTCCGCCAGCGTGCCGCCGGCCGCGGAGTGCTCGAGGGCCTGGTTCATCAGGGCCTGCCAGGACTCCCAGCGGTCGCGGGTCTGCCCCCGCGCGGCCGGCGCCTCGGGGGTCCAGCCCATGCCGGCCAGGGTGGCTCGCACGGTCTCGAGGACGTCGCTGTCCTGCGCCTCGCCCGACCGTGCGGCACCGCGGATCCGGGTGACGGCCTCGCGGACCTCCGGGCGGTCGAAGAACCGTGCGGCACCACGGATGACGTAGGGGATGCCGCGGGCCGACAGCGCCTCCTCGAAGGACTCGCTCTGGGCGTTGATGCGGAACAGGATGGCGATCTGGCTGAGGTCGCGGCCCTGGTCGCGCAGCCGCAGGATCCGGGCCGCGACGGCCTCGGCCTCGGCCACCTCGTCGGGGTGGCCCTCGAAGCCGACCTCGGGTCCTGCCGGCTGCTGGGCGCGCAGGGCCACACTTTGGCTCGCGCTGCCCGCCAGGAGCGTGTTGGCCGCAGCGACCACCTGGGGCGTGGAGCGGTAGTTGCGGACCAGCTCGATCGAGGTGGTGCCGGGGTACTTCGCGGGGAAGTCGCGCAGGAAGTCGGCGTTGGCCCCCGCGAAGGAGTAAATGGTCTGGGCCGGGTCGCCCACGACGCAGAGCTCGTCGCGGCCTCCGAGCCAGAGGTCGAGCAGCGCCGACTGCAGCGGCGAGACGTCCTGGAACTCGTCGACGACGAACCACTTGTACTGTCGGCGGACCTGGGCGGCGACCCGCTCGTCGTCGGCGAGCATCCCGGCGGTCAGCAGCAGCACGTCCTCCATGTCCATCCGCCCCTGGTCGCGCTTGACCTCCTCGTAGGCGTCGAAGACGTGGGCCACGACCTCCGGCGTCTGGTTCGCGACGGTCCGGCCTCGGGCCAGCGCGATCTCGGCGTACGCCGCCGGGCCGACGTTGCTGACCTTGGCCCACTCGATCTCCGAGGCGAGGTCGCGCAGCAGCGCCTGGTCGGTGTTGAGCCGCTGGCGGCGCGCCGCGCTGGCCACCAGGCCGAGCTTGGACTCGATCAGCTGCGGGAGCTCGGTGCCCTGGACGTGCGGCCAGAAGTAGCGCAGCTGGCGCAGCGCCGCGGAGTGGAAGGTGCGCGCCTGGACCCCGCCCGCGCCGAGAGCGCGGAGCCGGCCGCGCATCTCACCGGCCGCGCGGGTGGTGAAGGTCACCGCCAGCACCTCGCTCGGCGCGTAGACCCCGGAGGCCACGCCGTGGGCGATCCGGTGCGTGATCGCGCGGGTCTTGCCCGTGCCGGCGCCGGCGAGGACACGGACCGGCCCGCGCAGTGCCTCGGCGACGAGGCGCTGCTCCGGGTCGAGGGCGGCCAGGAGTGAGTCAGCCAACGATCGTCCTGTCTGCGCGTCGTCCAGGGGGTGCGATGGCAAGGCGCCGGAGCGCCGCCGTACTCGTCGTCCAGCAAGCGACGGCAACGCCGCCAGCGCGCCGGCTGGGCGGCGCGCAGTGGGCGAGCGTTGGCTGACTCACTCCTGACAGGTCGGGCAAGGGAACAACTCCGGCACGATGGTGGTTGAGAGAGGGTTGCGAACCACCCTAGATGCCGGAGGCGACAGTCCCAGATGAGCGCAGGTTTCACGATGTACACCACCCCGTGGTGTGGCTACTGCCACCGGCTCAAGAGCCAGCTCGACCGGGAAGGGATCACCTACGACGTGGTCGACATCGAGCAGCAGCCGGAGGCGGCGCAGCTCGTCGAGTCCGCCAACAACGGCAACCAGACCGTGCCGACCCTGATCTACAGCGACGGCACGGCGCAGACCAACCCCTCGCTCGGGCAGGTCAAGGAGAAGCTGAGCGCGCTCGTCTCCTGAGCCGTCACAGGTAGAGGGCCCGGATCCGCGGATCGCGCAGGGTCTCCTCGCCCGCGACGTGCTCCAAGGTGGCGACCAGGCCCGCAACGGGCTCGGGGCCGAGCTCGCGCACCAGCCTCCGTTCGAACGCCCGGTGGAAGCGCCGGGCCGTCGCGAGCGCGGTCCGTCCTGCCTCGGTGAGCTCGAGGAGCCGGGCCCGGCGGTCGTCGGGGTCCGGCCGGCGTACGACGAGGCCGCGGCCCTCCATGTCGTCGACGATCTGCGCGGCTCCCTGCTTGCTGATCCCGAGCCGGTCAGCGAGCTCGCTGACCGTCAGGGGCTGCTCGTCGAGGGCGCGGAAGACGTAGCCGTCGGAGCGGCCGAGGCCACCGACACCGGCCGCGGAGAGCTCTGCGCGCAGCTCCTCGACGAAGCGCTGGTAGGCCAGCGCGAGCAGGATGCCGAGGTCGTGGCCTTGCCTGGCGGACGTCATGGACCCATGATAGGCAAGCACACTTGAACAAGTGAACTTGTCTATCTTCGAGGAGAACCTGATGACCGTCATCCGCGCTTCCGAGTCGCCCACCTTCGAGCTGCCGGGCGTGCGCTTCTCGGCGTACGCCGCCCCGAGCCGCGGCAGCAAGGAGCTCTGCACCTGGCAGGTCACGGTGGCACCGGGGAACGACCCCGCCCCGCACACGATCGACCGGGACGAGACGTTCCTGGTGCTCTCCGGCCGGCTGCGCTTCACCCCGGACGGCGACGAGCTCGGCCCGGGTGACGTGGCGATCGTGCCGGCAGGCGAGCAGATCCTGCTGACCAACCCGGGACCGGGTGAGGCGAGCGCCTATATCGCGATCGCGGCGGGGTTCACCGCCACGACCGCCGACGGCGACCGGCTGCAGCCGCCGTGGGCGCAGTGAGCCGCTGGCTCACCGCTGGCTCACCGCTGGCTCACCACTGACCGGGCAGCGGTCCGCCGTACCAGTGCTCGACCAAAGACCTGCTGATCGAGACGCCGCCGGGCAGCACCAGCTCGCCGGACTCGGCGCGGGCCTTCATCTCCGCACGGGTGAACCACTGGGCGTCGTCGATCTCGTCGTTGTCGACGTTGATCTCGTCGGACAGTGCGCGGCCGACGAAGCCGAGCATCAGGCTGGCCGGCAGGGGCCAGGGCTGGTTGCCGAAGTACTCGACGTCGCCGACCCGGATGCCGGTCTCCTCCAGCACCTCTCGCCGCACGGCGTCCTCGAGGGTCTCCCCCGGCTCGCAGAAGCCGGCCAGGGTCGAGTAGCGGCCCGGTGGCCAGATCGCCTGACGGCCGAGGAGACAGCGCTCGTCCTCGCTGCCGGGCTCGCCGGAGGTGACCACCATGATCACGGCGGGGTCGGTGCGCGGGAACTGCACATGGCCGTTGGCGCAGGCCAGCTCGTGGCCCGCCGCGCGCGGGGTCAGCGGCTCACCGCAGCGGGGGCAGAAGCGGGTGACCCAGAGCCACTCCGCCAGGCCGAGGGCGTGGAAGACCAGCGGCGCGCCGCTGAGGTCCTGGTCGGCGAGGTGCGGCAGCAGGCCCCGCAACGGGAACCACTCGTCCTTGGCCACCTGCGCGGCCTCCGGGCCGGTGACCACCGCGAACCAGGCCCGGCCCTCGCTCTCGCCGAGCAGCACCCGCACCCCGTCGGGCGCGTCGCTCGGGCTCACCCACGCGATCCGGCCGTCCTCGGGACGCACCCGGGTGCCGGAGACGACGAGCACCCGGGTGCCGGGGTCGGCCCAGCGCTCCTGCTGCCAGGCCTCGTCGCGTCGGCGTACGGCGATGCGGTCGTGAGCCCCGGCCGACATGCGCAGGTGCGGGTAGTCCACCCCGCCACGCTAGCCTCCGGTCAGTGAGCACCCACATCGGAGCCGCCGCCGGCGACATCGCCCCGCTCGTCCTCCTGCCTGGTGACCCGCTGCGGGCCAAGTGGATCGCCGAGACGTTCCTCGAGGATGCGCGCTGCTACACCGAGGTGCGCGGGATGCTGGGCTTCACCGGAGCCTGGCACGGGCAGCGGGTCTCGGTCCAGGGCTCGGGGATGGGGCAGCCCTCGCTGGCGATCTATGCGACCGAGCTGTTCCGCGACTACGACGTGCAGTCGATCATCCGGGTCGGATCGGCCGGCGCGCTCACCGAGAAGGTCAAGATCCGCGACATCGTCATCGCCTCCGGCGCGTGCACCGACTCGGGCATGAACCGGGTGCGGTTCGAGGGGCTCGACTACGCGCCGGTCGCGGACTGGCGGCTGCTCTCGGCCGCCGCCACCGCCGCCGGCGACCGCGACGACGTGCACATCGGGCTGATCTTCAGCGGCGACTCGTTCTACCCGGCCCGTCCCGAGCTGATGAAGCGGATGGTCGAGCACGGCGTGCTGGCCATCGAGATGGAGGCCGCGGCGCTCTACACGATCGCCGCCGGCCACGGCCGCCGCGCGCTGGCCGTCTGCACCGTCTCCGACCACATCGTCACGGGCGAGGAGACCACCGCCGACGAGCGGGAGCGGACCTTCGGCGACATGGTCGAGATCGCGCTGGCGGCGGGGCTGGCCTGACTCTCCTGTCCTTTGTTGCTTGCGAAGGTCGTGCTGGGGGCGGCAACCCGACAACCGAGTGTCTGGCCCTCGCCCGGGCCGTCAAGCAGAGTGCCTTCGCTGCGGTCGCGTAGGAACGTTGACGGGCCGGGCGAGGGTCAAAGGCGGGCTGGTTATCGGGTTGCCGCGCAGGGCTGGCTGCTGCGGTTCCGGCGGGGTTGCGCCCGGCGGCGGTGACCCTTCACCCGGTCTGTCGCCGTAGGTGGTTGAGCAACCACCGCCCCATTGGGCGTGTCGGTGGGGACACGCGGGCTGGCGATGCATCCTCAACCGGTCGCGGCGTCCGAGACGTTGATGGGGCACCGCCACCTGGCCCGGGGCGGCGGGTCACCCACTTCCACCACGCTGACCCGCCCGTACAGAACCGGCGGGTCGGCGGACTATCCGGGGAGCTGTCGGCGTTGATGACGACGTGGACGTCCTCGACTCGGTGGTGATCGGCGCGGGCCAGGCGGGGCTGTCGGCGTCCTACCACCTGCAGCGCCGCGGCATCGACCACGTCGTGCTGGACGCCGACCCGACGCCCGGGGGCGCCTGGCAGCACCGGTGGGACTCGCTGACCATGCACGACGTGCACGGCATCGCGGCCCTGCCCGACGCCGAGCCGCCCGCCGAGCATGACGGACGGGCCAACGAGGTGGTCCCGGCGTACTTCGCCGGCTACGAGCACGAGCATCGGCTGCCGGTGCTCAGGCCGGTGCGCGTCGACGAGGTCACCGACGCCGGCGGCGGGCTGCTCGAGGTCCGGGCCGGCGAGCGGCGCTGGCTGACCAGGACGGTCGTCAACGCCACCGGGACCTGGTCGCAACCGTTCGTGCCCGCCTACCCCGGTGCGGCGAGCTTCCGTGGCCGCCAGCTGCACACCCACGACTACCCGGGACCAGGTGCGTTCGCCGGCCGGCGGGTGGTGGTCGTCGGGGGCGGCGCCTCCGCGGTCCAGCTGCTGGGCGAGATCGCGCCGGTCGCTGCGGACACGCTTTGGGTCACCCGGCGTGAGCCGGTCTGGCGCACCGACGACTTCACCCCCGAGGTGGGCCGGCAGGCGGTTGCGCTGGTCGAGGAGCGGGTACGCCGCGGTCTGCCGCCGGCCAGCGTGGTCAGCGTCACCGGGCTGGCCTTCCGGGAGCAGGAGCGCGAGGCTGAGCGGCTGGGCGCCTACGAGCGGCACCCGATGTTCACCTCGATCGAGCCCGACGGCGTGCGGATGCGCGACGGCGAGCTGTGGCCGGCCGACGTGATCCTCTGGGCCACCGGCTTCCGGCCGGCGATCGGCCATCTCGCGCCGCTGCGGCTCCGGACGGCGTACGGCGGGGTCCAGCTCGAGGGCACCACGGCGGTGGCCGACCCACGGGTGCAGCTGGTCGGCTACGGCCCCTCGGCCAGCACGATCGGCGCCAACCGGGCCGGCCGGGTCGCCGCGCGCGGTGTGGCGGCGTGGCTCGACCGAGCCGCTCAGCCGAGCATGGCCTCGAGCGCCTGACGGTCCGGCAGCTCGTCGGGCTCGACGGTGGTTCCGCTCCGCACGTAGTGGAACGCGGCGTGCACCTGCTCGAGCGGCACGCCGCGCAGCTCCGCCCAGGCCAGCCGGTAGAGGGCGAGCTGGAGCGGGTCGGCGTCCTCGTTGCGGCTGGTCTTCCAGTCGACGAGCAGGTAGCCCTCGTCATCCTCGTAGACCGCGTCGATCCGGCCCCGGATCACCTGCCCCGCCAGGACCAGCGCGAAGGAGGCCTCGACGGCGTGCGGCACCCGGTCGGCGAACGGACCCTTCTCGAATGCCTCGATGACCGCGTCGAGGTCGGCGTCGTCGTCGATGCCGGTGTCGTAGCGGCCGGGCAGGTCGTCGGGGTCGAGCAGCGGCTGCTGGCCGAACCGGGCCTCCACCCACGCGTGGAACACCGTCCCGAACCGGGCCGCCCTCGAGGGCGGGCGCGGCATGGGTCGGGCCAGCTCACGCGCGAAGGCCTCCGGGTCGGCCTCCAGCCTCAGCAGCGAGGTCGCCGACAGGCTGGTCGGCAGGGGCACGGAGATCGACGTGGCGCGCTCGGCTCGCGCCTCCTCGAGCAGCCGCTCGAGCTCGGCGTCCCACTCGGCGACCCGGGCGGCCTCCTCGAGGTCGAGGTCGAGGTCCTCGGCCGTCGGGTCGGCGGCGCGCACCAGCTCGGCCGCCGCCAGGCGGCGCGCGACCTCGGCGCCCGGGCCGACCGGCCAGGGCCGGGAGGGGTCCTCGTCGAGCAGCGGGTTGGTGCTGCCCTTGACGGGCTTGTCGAGCCAGGGCGGCGCGGGCTCGCCCCAGACGACCATGAGGTCGCGGACCACCAGCTGGTAGTCGGACGGGCCGTAGGACGAGGGCCGCTGCCCCCAGCAGTACGACGTCACCGAGAGCCGATGCGCCGCGCGGGTGAACGCGACGTAGCCGAGCCGCAGCTCCTCCGTCGCGTCGTGCGCCCTCGTGTCGGCTCGGTAGGCGTCGAGTGCCGCCTTGTCGTAGCCGCGCAGCTGCGGGAGGTCGGCCGCGTCACCGCGCAGGGGCGCGGGCAGCACTGCGGGCGAGGAGGTCCACAGCGTGCGCGAGCGGTTGGACGGGAAGCGCGTCTCGCAGACCCCGACGAGGAACACCGAGTCCCACTCGAGCCCCTTCGAGCGGTGCACGGTCAGCAGCTTCACCGAGTCGGCGGCGGTGGGGGTCGCGATGTCGAGCCCGTTGCCCTGGTCGTCCTCGGCGGTCAGGTATGCCAGCAGCGCCGCCAGGGACACGTCGCCGTCGACCGCCTGGAAGTCGGCGACCGCCCTGACGAACAGGTCGAGGTTGTCGCGGCGGGCCGCCGCCGCGGGGCTGACCGCCGAGGCGAGCTCGACGTCGGCGCCGGTCGTGTCGATGATGCGGCGCACGATGTCGAGCAGCGGCTCGCCGACCTGGGCGCGAAACATCCGCAGCTCGCCGGCGAGCAGCGCGAACCGCTCGACCGCCTCGGGTGAGTACGCCGCCTCGCCGAGGTCGACCAGGGCGTCGTCGAGGCACGGGATCTCGGCCGGGTCGATGCCGTCGGCGATCTGGACGAGGTGGGCGTCGAGGTCTGCGGGCTCGGGGCCGCGGCCGCGCTGCCCGGCCAGCTCCGCGGCGCGCAGGCTCAGCAGCCGGAGGTCCCGCGGGCCGATGGCCCACCGCGGGCCGGTGAGCAGCGACAACAGGGCGGCGTTGTGGGTGACGTCGTGCATGAGGTGCAGGATCGCGACGATCTCGGCCACCTCGGGCAGCCGCAGCAGCCCCGAGAGCCCGACGATCTCCACGGGGATGCCGGCGCCGGTGAGCGCGTCGAAGACCTCGGCGGCATGCGCGTTGTCGCGCGTCAGCACACCGATGTCGGACCACTTGCCGGTGTGGGCGGCGCTCACCCCGTCGACCAGGGCGGCGAGCTCGTCGCGATGGGTCTCGTAGACGGCGGTCGTGACCGCTCCCTCGAGCGCCTCCGGCTTCGGCTCGAGCTCCGCGACCGCCGCGTGCGCGGCGTAGAGCGGTTGCGCGAGCCGGTTGGCGACCTGCAGGATCCGGCGGTCCGAACGCCGGTTGACCGTGAGCGGGTAGGTCGGCACCGGCCCGGACGCCGCGGGGAAGGTCTCGGCGAAGTTGAGGATGTTGGAGACCGAGGCGCCCCGCCACCCGTAGATCGCCTGGTTGGGGTCACCGACCGCCGTCACTGCGTGGCCGCCCCCGAACAGCCGGCCGAGCATGGTCGCCTGGGCGACCGAGGTGTCCTGGTACTCGTCGAGGAGGACGACCTTGAACCTCGCCCGCTCGGCGGCGCCCACGTCGGGCTGGTCGCTGGCGAGCCGGGCGCCGAGCTCGATCTGGTCGGAGAAGTCCATCAGCCCGAGGTCGGCCTTCATCCGCCGATAGGCCTCGACGAGGCCGAGCAGCTCGGCGCGGCGGTCGATGGCGTTGACCGCTTTGGCGATGGCCTCGACGTAGGTCTTGCGGTTGCTGCCGGCCTGCTCCGCCTCCAGCGCGCGCACGAAGCCGAGCCGCTCCTGCTGGTCGAACGCCCGGACCTGGTCCGGTCCGACGAGGTGCTCGCTCATCGCCGAGTCGAGGGCCAGCAGGTTCTGGATGACCGTCTCGGGGTGGTCGCTGAGCAGCACGATGGCGCCGGTGTAGCGGTCGACCACGCGTGCGCCGAGCTGGTAGCGCGCGGCGTCGGTGATGACGCGGGTGTCGGGCTCGTGGCCGATGCGCAGGCCGTGGTCGGTCAGCAGGCTCGCGGCGTAGGCGTTGTAGGTCGCGACGGTGGGCTCCAGCACGTCCTCCTCGTCGTCACGGGGCTCGACATCGTCGAGCACGCCCGCGTCGAGGAGCGCCTGGTGGATCCGCTGGCGCAGCTCGCTGGCGGCCTTCGTCGTGAAGGTGAGCCCGAGCACCTCGTCGGGGCGGGCCTGGCCGGTCAGCACCAGGTAGACGACGCGTGCGGCCATCAGCGTGGTCTTGCCGGAGCCGGCGCCGGCCACCACCACGGACGGTGTCAAGGGCGCGGTGATCGCCGCCCACTGCTGCTCGCTGGCCTGCCATGGCGTCTTCATCGCGGCCGCGAGCTCGGCCGGGGAGGTGATCGCGCGTGGGGCGGTCACTGACCCACCACCGGGCCGGCGCCCTTGATCGGGCACAGCGGCACGAACGCGCAGTCGCGGCAGTGGTCGCCGGCGATGGCCGGGAACTGCTCGGCCCGCACCAGCGCCGCCGTCCAGCCGAGCCGCTGGCGCAGGTCGCCGCGCTCCGGCCCGTCGTCGGCCTGCTCGGGCTGCAGCTGTACCTCGGCCTCGGGGCCGCCGTCGGTCAGCCCCAGCTGGACCAGCTCGGCACCACCGGCGACGGCGCCGGTGGCCGGCAGCCCCTCGAGGCCGTCGACGGCGCCGTGGTCGACCGCAAGTTGGTAGAGGCCGAGCTGGAGGTTGCCCTTCACCTGCGGCCCGGTCGGCTTGGTCCGCCCGGTCTTGAGGTCGACGACGACGACGCGGCCGGCCGAGTCGAGCTCGAGCCGGTCGGCGAAGCCGGTGAGCCGGACCTGCTCGCCGCTCGGGAGGTCGAGCACGGCCTGGAACGGGGTCTCGATGCCGATCACCCGCCGCGGGTTGGCGTGGTGCCAGTGCAGGAACCGGCCGAGCGCCGCCTGCACGCGCTCGAGCTCGCGGGCTCGAGCCCAGGGCGTGCGGAACTCCATCCGGTCCCAGACCGCCTCGACGTGCCCCATCAGGGAAGCGGCGTCCTCCGGCCCGGCGTCCAGCTCACCGCCCGCGATCCGCTGGGCGATGGCGTGCACGATCAGCCCCATGTTGGCCGACTGGTGGGCCCGCACGATGCCGCCGGCCTCGCGGGAGAGGAACCAGCGGGTCGGACACGCCGCGAACTGGTCGAGCAGGCTCGCCGACACCGGAACCGGCGCCTCCTGGTCGCGGATCGGTGTGACCGACCGGCTGGCCGCGCGAGTGCCCCACCAGGACGACGGGTCGGCCATCGGGACCAGCGACCGCTCGCCCACGCTCTCGCCCGCCAGCCGGGCCAGCCGCCGCGCGGCCGCGGCACGCAGTGGCTCGCTCGAGGTCGGGTCAGCGGCCGTACGGCGCAGCTCGCTGACCAGCCCGCCCATCGACAGGGTCCGGGCGGGCCGGCCCGCCACGGCCTCCACGCTCACCCCGAGCTCTTCGAGGAACCGCGACGGCTGCTCGCCGTCGTCGTCGGGTGAGGCCACCGCGGTGACGACCAGCCGCTCGCGAGCCCGCGTGCAGGCGACGTAGAACAGCCGACGCTCCTCCATGAGCGCCTCGCGGGCTGTGGTCTCGGGGACCAGGCCGTCGCGGCCGATCCGGTCGGCCCCGAGCAGCGTCGAGCGGCGGCGCAGGTCGGGCCAGCCGTCCTGCTGGACGTGGGCCACCACCACCAGCCGCCACTCCAGCCCCTTCGCGCGGTGGGCCGTCAGCAGGCGTACGGCGGCACCGCGCGCCCCCCGTTCGGCGAGCGTGTCGGCCGGGATCTGCTGGGCGACCAGGGTGGCGAGGAACTCGCGCACGCCGACGTGGTCGCGGGTCTCCTCGGCCCGCGCCGCCGACTCGAAGAGCGCGCAGATCGAGTCGAGGTCGCGGTGGGCGCGCCGGGCCGCGCCGCCGCCGCGCTCGACGGCCCGCTGCAGCCGGCCCGGCCAGCCCGTGCTGGACCAAAGCGTCCAGAGCAGCTCCTCGGCACTGGCGCCCTGGTCGAGCTGCTCGCGGGTCCGCCGCACCAGCTCGGCGACCGCGCGGGCCCGCTGGGGCTCGACCCCCTCGAGTCCGTCGAGCCGGCTGGGGTCGAGCACGGCCAGCCGCACGAGCTCTCGTGAGGGGGTCGGGAGCCGCTGCTCGGCCTGCGCGAGCGCCTTCTCGCGAATCCGCAGGTGCCGGGCCAGGCGGCGTACGTCGCCCGCGTCGAGGCTGCCGAGCGGCCCGGTCAGCAGCGCCTCGGCCCGGGCCGCGTCGATGTGGTCGAGGTGGTCGGGGTCGGTGTTGTCGAGGTTGAGCACTGCCCGCAGCGCGTCGATCAGCGGCAGCGCCGCGGGGTCACGGACCAGCGGCAGCTCGTCGCTCGCGACCTCCACCGGAACCCCCGCCGCGCCGAGCGAGCGGCGCAGCGGCGGGATGCTCTGCCGGCCCGAGCGCACCAGCACCGCCATCTGGTCCCACGCGATGCCGTCCTCGAGGTGCGCGCGGCGGAGCAGATCGGCGAGGTGCTCCGCCTCGGCCCGGTCGCTGTCGAAGGTGCGGACCACGACCCGACCCTCACCGTGGGGGCCGGCCTCGGCCCTGGGTGCGAGGAACGCCGCCCGCGCCTCGTCACCGATGCTCCCGGGCAGCCCGATGCGCCCCGCGACCCGCTGTGCGGCGGTGAGCAGGCGCGGCCCGAACCGCCGGGTGGTCGCTAGCGCCACCACCTGCGCCGGCCGGCCGTCGGCGTGCGGGAAGGCGGTCGGGAAGTCGAGGATGCCCCGCACCTCGGCCCCGCGGAAGGCGTAGATGGACTGGTGCGGGTCGCCGACCGCCACCAGGTTGCGCCCATCGCCGGCCAGCGCCCGCAGCAGCGCGACCTGGCCGGAGTCGGTGTCCTGGTATTCGTCGACGAACACGTGGCTCAGCTCGGCACGCAGCTCGTCGCGATGGGTCCAGGCCTCGATCGTGGCCCGTCGGATCAGGTCGGCGTAGTCGACGGCGCTGCGGCTGTCGAGGATGTCGAGGTACTGCTCGAGGAAGGCCCCGGCCGCCACGAACTCCGGCAGCCCGTGCTCCTCGCCGATGCGGCGCAGCGCCTCACCGTCGAGCCCCTTCTCGCGGGCGCGGGAGAGCACCGCGTGCACCTCGCGCGCGAAGCCGCGGGTGCCGAGCGCGAGGCGCAGCGCGTCGGGCCACCGCACCGACTCGGGGTGGTCCTGGAGGAGCTCGCGGAGCACCACGTCCTGCTCGGGCGCGGAGAGCAGCCGCAAGGGACCGACGTAGAGCTCGGCGGGCGCGTAGCGCCGGATCAGGCCATAGGCGAAGGAGTGGAACGTCGAGCCGATGCTCGCCGACATGGTGCGCCCCACCCGAGCGGTGACCCGGTCGCGGAGCTGCTCGGCGGCCTTGCGCGAGAAGGTCAGGGCCAGGATCCGGTCGGGGTGGGTGCCCTCCTCGACGCGGCGGACGATCGCCTCGACCAGCGTCGTGGTCTTGCCGGTGCCGGGCCCTGCGAGGACGAGCAGCGGTCCGCTCCGGTGGTCGACGACCCGCTGCTGCTCGTCGTCGAGGACCGGCGGCTCGACGGTGAGCGAGGGCCGGACCAGGTGGTAGGTGGTCGCGGCCCCGGTCACCCGCCTACTCCATCACGAACCGCCGACAGGTCGGCCCGGCGGTGGACGGCCCGGCGGTGGACGGCTCAGCCGGCGGCCACCAGCCGTGACCCCACGGCCCTGAGAGCGACGGCCGCCCAGGTGCGGAACGGGCGCCACGCCTCGGCGATCGAGGCCAGCTCGGCGTCGTCGGGCTCGTGGTCGAGCCCGTAGAGCGTCTGCACCGCGCGCCGGGTGCGGGGCTCCTGGGTGGAGAGCACGTCGGTCAGGCCGCACGCCCGGATCACGACGAGGGCGCTGTAGAACGGGCCGATCCCGGGCAGCCGCTGCAGCTCGGCCATCGCGTCGTCGGGGCTCATCGACGTGAGCAGGTCGATGTCGAGCCGCCCGGCCGTGGCCGCCTCGGCGATGCTGTGCAGCCGGGGGATCGCGACGTCCTGCAACCCCTCAACGTGGTCGAGCCGGACGACGGTGTTCGGGGTCGGGAGTGCGTGAACGGTCTGTCCGGCGAGCTCGAACGCCGCACCGTGCCGCTCGGACAGACGCTGCCGGAGCGTGATCGCCTGACGCCGCTGGCGGCGGGCGCTCAGCACCGACCAGACGGCCGCCTCGTAGGGCGAGTAGAAGTTGGCCGGACGGAACCCCGGCGCCGCAGCGTGCACCCGGGCGAGCACGGGATCGGCGGCGCAGACCTCGGCGTACGCCGCGCCATCGGCGTCGGCGGACACCACGCGAGCCACCTGCCGGGTCACGGGTGCGAGGTCGCCCTCGCCGTGGACCACCAGCTCCAGGCTCGGGCCCGACTGGCGCACCTCGACGCCCACCTGCCGCTCGAGGTCGACGTCGAGGCAGAACGCCAGCCGCATCACGCCGTCGAAGACGCGCTCGTCGCGATGGCCGAAGCCCATCATCGCGACCTCCTCGAGCGAGTAGGGGCCGCGCAGCTCGATCGTCGAGGTTCTCATGGCGCACACCCTGCCGGAGCCCGCCGACAGCCGTCGGAACGCTACGCGAGCTCGAAGTCGGCGAAGTCGAAGCCGGGCGAGACCAGGCAGCTGACCAGGGCGTCCTGGTCGGCCGGCACCGTGCGCTGCCAGCAGCCGGCCGGCACCAGCACCTGTGGCTGCTCCCCGGCGCCGAGGTCGACGCCGAGGCGCTCGGTGCGCTGCGGCCCGGGACGCGCGCCGCTGCCACCGAGCTCCAGCGTGACCGTGCCGAGGTGGGCGAGCCAGAGCTCGTCGCTGGCGACCCGGTGCCATGCCGAGCTCTCCCCCGTCGGCAGCAGGAAGTGGATCAGCGTCGCCGTCGCGCGGACCCGCCCGTCGGGGAGCCGGACGGTGGTCGGCGAGACCCAGGTCTGTCGATACCAGCCGCCCTCGGGGTGGGGCGCGAGGTCGAGCGCCTCCGCCAGGACAGGACGCCGTGGCGCGGGCTCGGTCATGGCAGCAGTATCCGCGGCTCTGCCAGAGTGCTCCCCATGAGCACGCAGGTGCCGTCGGGGACGGCCACGACGGGCGTCTCGGCGGCCGGAGTCCTCGGCACCGCGGTCAGCGTGACCGTGATCGGGACGACGATCACCTGGGCGTTCTTCTCGATGCGGGCGGTCATGGACGTCGGTGGCTCCTGCGCCGACGGCGGGCCCTACGTCAGCTCGCAGTCGTGCCCCGGCGGATCGTGGCTGATCGCGGTGGCCGTCCCGGTGATGGTCCTCACCGCGATGTTCGGCTCGATGGCGGCCCTGTCGGTCAAGGCGCCCAACCTGCTGGTGCTGATGTGGGCGCTGCTGTTCGGCTCGCTCGGCTGGAACTTCCTGGAGTTCGCACTCGCGGGCGGCGGGATCGTGTGGGGCTGGCTGGTGTGCGGGGTGATGTTCTGGCTGATGGCCGCACCGGCGTTCTTCGCGATGCTCGTGGTCCTGAAGCGGGCCGTGATCCCCTCGGGCTCGTCGGCCACGGACTCCGCCGCCCGATGGTGGATCCCGGCGTACTCGTTGCTCTCGGCGCTCGGCTTCCTCATCGGCGCGTGGAGCTACCACGCGATCAGCTGAGGGTCACTCGATCGGCCGCTCGTTGTAGATGCCGGCCTCGACCTGGCCGGTGAGCCGCTGGATCGCGGCCATCACCTCGTCGGTCACCTCGCGGCGGGCGCGGCCCAGGGCGACGCCCTCGAAGCGGCCGGCGACCTGGATCGGCTCACCGAAGGCGACGGTGATCGGCACGACACGCGGCCGGCTGGAGCCGACGGGCTGGACCCGCTCGGTGCCGGTCAGGCCCACGGGTACGACGGGTACGCCGGCGGTGAGCGCGAGGTGGGCCACGCCGGTGCGACCGCGGTAGAGGCGGCCGTCGCGCGATCGGGTGCCCTCGGGGTAGATGCCGAAGGCCTCGCCCCGCCCAAGCACCTCCAGCGCGATGTCGAGGCTGGCCAGCGCCGCCTTCGTGTCGTCGCGGTCGACGGGCAGCATGCCGAGCCCCTCGAACCAGACCCGGGAGGCCATGCCCCGCAGCCCCGGTCCCGTGAAGTAGTCGGACTTGGCGAGGAAGACGACCTTGCGTGGCGCCACGCTCGGGATCACCACCGAGTCGACGAAGCTGAGGTGGTTGCTGGCCAGGATCACCCCACCCGTGCGCGGGACGTGCTCGAGGCCGCGCACCGTGGGCCGCCAGATCGCCTTGAGCGCCGGTGGCAGCACCGCGTGCATGACCTCGTAGAGCACGTCGTGAGTCTCCCGGCTACCGGGAGGTATGCGCGAATCGGGCCCAGCCGGACCGTCGGAGCGGTCGGCGGAAAGGCGAAGGGCCCGAACAAGTATGAGTTGTTCGAGCCCTTCTTACGCCTCCACCGAAGTGGCGGCGCAGGAGAAGTTCTATGCCCTCGCCAGCCGGGTGCGCAAGAGCCGCCCTCGACATTCTTCTGGTTCCACAGCTTCATCCACCGATGGGGGCCGGTTCTCCACCGCCTCGGCCGTGCTGTGCACACCCGCGGGCGCCGGCTTGTGGATCACCGATGAGAAATTTTCCGCGTTCCGCCTCGCGGCCGGTCCGGTGGCCTCTAGGTTGGGAGCCGCTGCCCGACCGGGCCACGGCCATCCCCCCGGCCCTGACCCGGTCGGGCCATCTCGTTGGTGGGGTTCACCGGTCTGGCGCGGTGAGCGGCGCCGGTGGCCGGGGTTCCCAGAAGGCCGCCGCCATGTCGACCGCTCCCGACGCCCGCAGTGGCGTGCCCTCGTCGAGGTAGTGCGGGCGGGCCCCGTCCTCGTGGCTGGGCGGCAGGGACCCGTCGGCCCGCACCACCCGCCACCACGGCACCGGCCCGCCGTGCCGGGCCATCACCGCGCCCACCTGTCGCGGCCCGCCGCCGACGACGGCCGCGATGGCGCCGTAGGAGGTGACGCGGCCCCGCGGAATCTCCTCGACCACCGAGAGCACCAGCTCGACGTACTCCTCCGGGTCCGTGGAGGTCACGCCCGCTCCTCGCCGGTGCTCACCGCGGTCGCCGCGACGATGCAGACGATGACGGCGCAGGCCAGCCCGGAGATCCAGATGCCGGGCGGCTCCGGCTGGTCGTCGACGACCACCGCCACCAGCCACACCAGCGGCGCAGCAACGCCGACACCGGCCGCGCGGCCCATCCAGCGTCCCAGCAGCGCCGCGCCGACCGGGAGGGTCGCGGGCCCGTAGGACAGCAGCACGGCGGACAGGTGGGCGGCGAGCAGCAGCAGCGCCGCCGGGATCGCCGTGGGGGGTACGCCGTCGGAGGCCGCCAGCACCCACCAGAGCACGACCACGGCCAGGCAGAGCGTGCCGAGGGCCGACTCGGGCAGTGCGGCGAAGCCGATCGAGAGGACGACGGTGCCGACGACGAACCAGCCGTGCGGGAGGTCCGCGGGCCGCGCCGCGAGCAGCGCCAGCACAGGCGCGACCAGGATCACGCCGCGCAGCAGCAGCCGGCCCCGGGTCTCGCGTCGGAGCAGCTCTCTCACCGGGCCCCCGCCTCCCAGCCCTTGAGCGCCCGCGGCACGCTCGCCCGGCGCGCCAGGCGGCGCAGCACGTCGTCGAGGGTGCCGGCGCCGCGCCATGCGATGACGGGACAGCCGAGGGTGCCGAGGGCGCCCAGGACCTGGTCGCGCTCCAGCCTGCGCATCCGCCAGGCGAGCCCGGCGACCCGCGGGTCCACGCCGTCGGGCACCGGCGGGCTCGCCCCGGGCGGCAGGGTGTCGACGACCACCACGGGCAGCCCCCGCTGGACCAGGCTGGCCGTCGCGGTGACGATGGCGGTCCCGAGCATCGGTGAGAAGACGAACACCACGCTGCCTCCGCTCACCCGCAGCTGGATCCGGTGCGCGATCCCCTCCGGCAGCTCTCCGGCGCGTACGCCGGACAGCAGGTCCAGCAGCGCGCGCAGGTGGCGGGTGCCGGCGCCGTAGCCCAGCAGCCCGCCGTCACCGCCGACGATCCGTAGCCCGACCCGGTCACCGGCGCGGATGTGGTGCTCCGCCACGGCCGCGGCGGCGCGGACGCTCTGGTCGAGGCTGCTCGCGTCGCCGTCGAGCCCCCCGGAGTGGCCGTGGTCGGCGAGCGTGTCGACGACGAGCAGGACCCCGCTGTCCTCCTCGGCGGGGGAGGTGGTGACGTGCAGCTCGCGGCTGCGGACCGAGACCCGCCAGCTGATCCGGCGCAGGCGGTCCCCGGGCCGGAACGGCCGGATGTCGGCGAACTCGACCCCGGCACCCAGCCGCGGCGACCGGTTGGCCCCGACCAGGCCCACCGGGCGCGGGGTCTCCGACCGGGTCTCGAAGCGGCGGGTCTGGGGCAGCACCCGCACCGAGTCGCCGTGCAGGAGCGCCGGCCCCCAGCGGTAGCCGGCCCACGGCGTGGTCAGGCAGACCAGCTCCTCCCCCAGCACCCGTCGACCCCAGCGTCGCGGCCCGATCTCGATGGTCGGCAGCTCGTCGACCAGGCCGCCGGTCACGCCGGCCGGCGGGTGCAGGGCGACGTACGGCGTGCGGGCCATCGCGCGAGTCACGTGCTCGACGTCCGCGCCGTCGCGCAGCAGCAGCCGCGAGGTGGTGCCCTGGCCCTCGTGCAGCCACCGCTGGTCGAGCTCGGCGTCCACCGCCGGCTGCGAGTCGGGCCGGTGCAGCAGCCCGAAGCAGGACAAGAGGATGAACGGTGCGCCGATCACCATCGCGGCCGGAGACGCACCGACCACGGCGGCCACCACGCAGATCCCCGAGACGAGCACGGCCCGAGCCAGCGCGGGGGTGGGGCGCCACCGGCTGGTCACCCCGCGATCACCTCGGCTCCAGCGTCGTCGGTGTCGGCACCTGGACCATGACCGCATCGACGATCGATCGGCCGGTCGTCTGCGTCATCCACAGCTCGGGCCGGACCGTGACCCGGTGGGACAGCACCGCGCGGGCCACGGCCTTGACGTCCTCGGGGATGACGTAGTCGCGGCCGCGCAGCACTGCGAACGCGCGGGCGGTGAGCACCAGCCCCAGCGAGCCGCGCGGCGACGCGCCGGTGAGGGTGTCGCGGTGCTCGCGGGTCGCGGCGGCCAGGGCGACGCAGTAGCGGCCGACACTCTCGTCGACCCGTACGGTCTCGACGGCCGCCTGGAGACCGCGCAGCCCGGCCGGGTCGGTGACGGCGTCCAGCTCGACCTCCTCATGGCGTCGCTCGACGCGACGCTCGATCACGTCGTACTCCTCGGTCGAGGTGGGGTAGCCGAAGCTGACCCGCAGCAGGAACCGGTCGAGCTGCGCCTCGGGCAGCGGATAGGTCCCCTCGTACTCGATCGGGTTGGCGGTGGCGAGCACGTGGAACGGGTCCGGCAGCGGGAAGGTCTCCCCCTCGACGGTGACCTGCCGCTCCTGCATCGCCTCGAGCAGTGCGGACTGGGTCTTGGGCGGCGTGCGGTTGATCTCGTCGGCCAGCAGCAGCCCCGTGAACAGCGGGCCGCGACGGAACTCGAACTCGGCCGTGCGCTGGTTGTAGAGGAACGAGCCGGTGAGGTCGGAGGGGAGCAGGTCGGGCGTGAACTGGGCCCGGGCGAAGTCGAGCCCCAGCGCCCGGGCGAAGGACCGCGCGGCCAGGGTCTTGCCCAGCCCGGGGTAGTCCTCCAGCAGCACGTGGCCCTTCGCGAGGATCGCGCAGAGCACCAGGCGCAGGGCCTCGCGCTTGCCGACGATGGCCTTGGCGACCTCGTCGAGCACGCGGGTGGCCGCGGCGGCCGTCTCCTCGATGGAGGGTGGTGCCTGGGGGGCGTCGGACGTCGCGGTCACAGCTCCTCGATCCTTGTCACGCACCGGTCGAGCTGGTCGAGGTCGAGCCGGACGGGGCGCTCCTCGAGGACCCGGCGCAGGTCCGGGCCGAGCATCGCCTCGGCCCGGGGGTCGTCGACCGTCAGGTCGTGGCGGGCGCGCAGCGTCTGGTCGGCGAGCTCGCGCAGCCGGTTGCGCAGGGTGGCGTCGACCTCTCGGGCGGTGAGGTGGCTCTCGAGGATGCGGAGGTACGACGAGGTGCGCGGGTCGAGCCGGCCGAGGCTGCTCTCACGCTCGAGGTGGCGGTCCCAGACCGCGGGCTGGACCGGGGTCGCGTCCACCAGGAGGGCGGAGGCGCAGACGACCAGGGCGACCACCAGGGCGAGCCGCAGGTCGTCGACACGACCGTTGATCGCGCGGACCACGACCTCGATGCCGCCGAAGGCCAGCAGGCCACCCGCGAGCCGCCACCACCAACGCCGCCGGCCGGTCATCGCACGCCCGCCCGCGCGCGCAGGCTGCCGTGGATCTCGTCGAGGGCCGCCAGCGCCGCGCTCCGGTGCTCCTCGCTCATCGGGTGGTCCGAGAAGCGGGCCTCGCGGTAGAGCTCGGCCAGCCGCAGCACGGCACCGCGGTCGGCCCGGACCAGGTCGAGCACCCCGAGCACGAACTCGGCGGTCGTCTGCCAGGCGCGACGCTCGACCCCCGCGCGTACGGCCTGCTCCTCGAACCGGTGCCAGGTCGCAACGATCGCGTTGCGGGGCTCGCCTCCCAAGGCCAGCTCGGTGCGCTGCTCCTCGGCGTCCTCTGCCATCGCCTCGGTGACCTGTGCCGCGGAGCCCAGCACCTCGAACTCCACGCTCTCGGGCGGGCTACGGCGTCGACGGCGGCTGCGCCGTACCCACATCCGGCGCAGCTTGTCGAGCAGCCGCGCCGCCAAGAAGAGCACGACCCCGAAGGTGAGGACCTCGAGCGCGAAGGCCACCACCCCCAGCCAGCCGGGTGGGTCGCCACGATGCCGGTGGCCGGTCGGGGGCAGTGGGTTGCCGGCGTTGGGGTTGCCGCTCGCCGTCGTCGGGTAGTGACCGATCCGCTTCATGTGACCCCCCGAAACCACCCGGTCCGGGCCGATCGACGCGGCCCAGGTCACCAGCACCAGGAGCAGCCCCGTCGCAGCCAGGACGGCGACCACGGCGGTGGTGCCGGCGCGGGCGGGGGTGGAGGTCACCAACGGAACGTAACCGCCGGGACCGACCGAAGACGATCACGTAGCGGTCACGAAAACGCCTCGGCCCTCACGGGGGCGGAGCGACACGGACCCCGTCCCCCGCCCGGCGCATGGGCGGTGGGGACGAGGTCCGGGCCGTGAGGTCCGCCCCGAGACGGACCATTGCTCCCTGCGGAGAAGGTCAGAGCACGGTCAGAGCACGGGTCAGAGCACGGGTCAGAGAACGGAGGAGAACGGCTGGGTGCCGGGCACCAGGGCGAGCCCGGAGATCCCGGAGTTAGCCTGGGCGAAGGCGAGCTCCTTGCTCAGGTCGCCGATGTTGTTGGACGCCGGGAGCGGGGCCAGCCCGAGGGTGGACAGGACGCCGATCGCCTTGCCGTCGGCGGAGACGAACCCGGAGCCGGAGTCGCCGGGGATGCCAGGGGTCACGGTGTAGAGCGGGTGCGACCACCCGCCGTCGGCCGCGTCGTCACCGAGGCTGATGCCGGTGTGCGGCGAGAGCTGGCTGACGCCACCGCGCAGGCTGGAGTTGCCGTAGGTGTAGACGCGGTCGCCCGTCGCCGTCCCGTCGGTGTCGATGCCGGTCGGGCCGCCCCAGAAGGGGATGGACGGGTTGACCTTCCCGACGTCGGCCGCGTCGACCTGCACCAGGGCGAGGTCGTTGTAGGCACAGGTGTTGGCGTCGGTGGTGCCGAGCTGCTGCATCTTCAGCCAGGAGGAGTAGACGAGCGTGCCGTGGCCGACCACGGTGCCCTCCGAGAGCAGGTTCCCGTCGTTGGAGAAGTCGACCCGGCTCCCGAGCGGCAGCGAGCCGGTGCTGCAACCGTCGGTGTCGGTCGACCCTCCGGTGCCGGCGCAGTGGGCGGCGTACCCGACGTAGACGTGGCCGGAGGAGTCGGTGTATACGAAGTTGGCGGTGCACTGCGCACCGGCGGTGTACATCATCGTGCCGGGGTGGATCAGCGCGGTGTCCGCGGGAGCCCAGGCGGCGGTCGTCGAGGTGTGCGTGTGGTGCGTCGCGGGCACCCAGCGCGCGGCTTGCGCGGGCGCGATCGTCGCGGCGGCGGTGCCGAGCAGGAGGCTCGCCATCACGGCGAGGACGGCGGTCGCTCGGCGGAGCAGGGAACGAGTCATGCCGGGACCAACGACGGGGGGTCCGATCGGGTTACGTCGGGGTAGTCATATGTGACTACCCGGCCCCTTGACCGCGCGCGTCAGTACGGTCGGGGCATGTCCGACGGACCGCTCTCCGACCTGATCGTCCTCGACCTCACCCGCGCCCTCGCCGGCCCGCATGCCGCCATGATGCTCGGCGACCTCGGTGCGCGGGTGATCAAGATCGAGCCACCCGGGGGCGACGACACCCGGGGCTGGGGGCCGCCGTTCGTCGGCCCGGAGCAGGGCCGCGAGTCGACGTACTTCCTCTCCGCCAACCGCAACAAGGAGTCGCTGGTCCTCGACCTCAAGTCGCCCGAGGACGCCGACGTGCTCGCGCGGCTGGTGACCCGGGCCGACGTGCTGCTGGAGAACTACCGGGTCGGGGTCCTCGACCGGCTGGGCTTCCCGGTCTCACGCCTCCACGAGCTCAACCCCGGGCTGGTGGTGCTCTCGATCACCGGCTTCGGCCACGACGGTCCCGAGGCCTCCCGCGCCGGCTACGACCAGATCGCGCAGGGCGAGGGCGGGCTGATGTCGATCACCGGCACCGACCAGCCGACCAAGGTCGGTGTCCCGATCGCGGACCTGATCGCCGGGATGAACGGCGCGTTCGGGGTCGTCGCGGCGCTGCACGAGCGGTCCCGCACGGGCCGGGGCCGGGTGGTGCGCACCTCCCTGCTGGCCGGGATGGTCGGCGTACACGCGTTCCAGGGCACCCGGTGGACGGTCGCCGGCGAGGTGCCCGGGCTCGCGGGCGACCACCACCCCTCGATCGCGCCGTACGGCATGTTCGCCACCGGCTCGGCACCGATCCAGATCGCCTGTGGTTCCGAGGGGCTGTGGCGCGCGCTGTGCGGGGCCCTGGGCTGGCAGCCCGAGGACGACGGGTTCGCCACCAACGCGGAGCGGGTGGCGCACCGTGACGAGCTGATCGCCCGGCTCGAGTCGCACTTCTCCTACCAGCCGGCCGAGCACTGGCTCGCCCTCCTCGCCGACGCGGGCGTGCCGTCGGGCAAGGTGCGCTCGATGGACGACGTCTACTCCTGGGACCAGGTCCTCTCCCAGGGGCTCAAGCTCGCGGTCGAGCACCCGACGCTCGGCACCGTGTCGCTGCCGGGGCCACCGCTGCGCTTCGACGACAACGCGTTCGCGGGCGGCCGTGCCGACCACCTCGCACCGCCCACCCTCGGCCAGCACAACGAGTCGATCCGGGAGTGGCTGGACTCCTCCCCAGACGCGAGGCCCGAGCCGTGAGCCGCGACTGGCGGGCGTGGTACCAGGACTACGACGACCCTGCCTCCTCGCTCTCCCGGCGGCTCGAGGTGGTGCGGACCCAGCTGGCGGCGCTGCTGGCCGAGGCGAGCGGCCCGGTCCGGCTGCTCAGCCTCTGTGCCGGCGACGGCCGCGACACCTTGCCTGTGGTGGCGACGTCGCCGGTCCCCGTCTCGTCCGTCCTGGTCGAGCTCGATCCCGTGCTGGCCGACGGCGCCCGTGCGTCGGCGGCCGCACTCGGGCTGGGGCACGTCGAGGTGCGCACTGACGACGCCGGCACCACCTCGTGCTGTGCCGGCGCCGTTCCCGCCGACGTGCTGATGGCCTGTGGCATCTTCGGCAACGTCACCGACGCCGACGTCGAGCGCACCGTCGCGACGCTGCCGTCGCTGCTCGCCCCCGGCGGCCACGTCATCTGGACCCGGGGCTGCCGGGTGCCGCACGACCCCACCGAGCTCGACGGCGACCCGAGCGAGACGGTCCGGCAGCTCTTCGCCGACGTCGGCTTCGCGGAGGTCGCGTTCGTGCGACCCGACGATGCGTCGTACCGGGTCGGTGTGCACCGCTGGCCGGGTCCGGACGTGCCCTATCGGTCCGGCGTGCCGATGTTCTCCTTCGTGTAGCTGTCTTCTCCGTCTGCGTCCCTCCTTGCCGGTGCCCGCGCGCCTACCGGCATCAGCGCAGCCACAGCCACGGCGGCGGTGAACCCCAACCGGTGAGCTGCCTCGAGGCGTTGACCAGCGACCGCCCCTTGGGTGTGTTGGCGAGGACACGCCCGGTGGCGGTGGGTCCTCAACCGGTTTCGGCGTCCAGGGCGTTGAGAGGTCACCGCCACCCGGGCCGGGCGAAGCAGTCGACCACCCCAGCAGCACCACTGGTCACACAGGTAACGCGCCCGCCCACTTGGATCGCGGTTGCTGACCCACCGCCGCCGGGCGGGTCAGCCCAGGTCGACGATCGCGGCGACCGGGCCGCCGCCGTCGGGCCCCTGGTGGGCCGCCGAGACCGAGACGAAGACAGCCGGGTCACCGGTCACAGCCGCGGTCACGCCACCGACGGCGGCCTTGATCTGGCGGTGCCAGTGCACGTCGGAGTCGTCGAGCATCGCGTTGCGACGACCCCGGACCTGGCCGTCGGCGGAGGCCTCGCACTTGAGGAAGACGTTGACCAGCTTGCCGTCGAGGTCGCTGGTGTGCGGGCGGTCGGGAAGCTCGAGGCCGGCGTCGCGGATGGCGTTCCAGATGCCGTCCTGGTCGAGGGCGTCGTTCATCACCGAGTGGCCGATCCGGTAGCGACCACCGACTCCCGGAGCGTTGCCGACCACGACCACCTGGGCCCGGTCGAGCTCGACGCCGGAGGAGCAGGAGGCGACGCTGGAGTAGAGCGAGCGGTTGTGCATCACGTCGGCGTCGGTCGGCATCTCGATCTCACCGAGCGCGACCGCGATGCCGAGGGCGGTGCAGCCGTTGGAGAGGTCCATCGACTGGTGGGTCTCCTCGGTCCACACGGTCTTGCCGCGCGACTTGGCGTCACGGATGGTGTGGATCGTGAGGAGCGGGGTCTTGGTCTGCACGTAGTGGACGTCGGCAGGGTCGGTGATCCCCGCGCGCTCCATGGCCACCTTCACGGCGTCGGCCACCTTGGTGATCATCGGGGTGCGGCCGATGTCCTCGGGCAGCAGCTGGTCGCTCATCGCGAAGCCGACCGTGAGCCGCGGCTCGTCCGATGGCACGACCTCCTCGGGCGGCACGGTGGCGAAGATCGTGGCATGGGGGCTGATCACGCCGTCGGTGCCGCCGGACCAGACGATCGGCACCTCCTTGACCTGGTCGGCGGGGGCGCCCTTGGCGACCAGCACCTCCCGGAAGGCGCGGTCGGCGATGATCCTCGTGTAGTCGTTGACGCCGCCGTTGCCCTCGGTCTTCCCGATGATCGCGACCACCCGCTCGGCGTGCAGCACCCCGTCGTCGATCAGCTTCGCGAGCTCGCTCGCGTCGGCGACGGAGTGGATGGGGACCTTGCGGACTTCGATGGCGTCGGACATGAGGCCACTCTCTCAGGTTGCGGGTACGACGACGGTGCCCACATCGCCCCGGAGAGCCTCGGTGAGGTGGGCGAGGTCGGTGATGATGGCCCGGCTCCCACCGTGCTCGACGAACCGGCAGGCCGCCTCGACCTTGGGACCCATCGAGCCGCTCGCGAAGTGGCCCTCCTCGGCGTAGGACCGCATCTGGTCGACGCTGACGGTGCCGACGTCCTCGGCCTCGGGCGTGCCGTAGTGCAGCACGGCGTGGGGCACGTCGGTCGCTATCACGAGCACGTCGACGTCGACGCTGCGGGCGAGCAGGGCGGCCCCGAGGTCCTTGTCGATGACCGCCTCGACGCCGCGGAGGTAACCCTCGCCGTCGTGGACCACTGGGATACCACCCCCGCCGTTGGCAACGACCACGAAGCCGACGTCGATGAGCGCCCGTACGGCGGGTGCGTCGACGATCTCCAGCGGCTCGGGCGAGGCGACCACGCGTCGCCAGCCCTTCTCGCCACGGTCCTCCCAGACCTCGCCGTGCTCGACCAGCACGGCCGCCTCCTCAGCCGGCAGGAACCGGCCGATCGGCTTGGTCGGCTTGGTGAACCCGGGGTCGTCGCTGTCGACCAGCGCGCGGGTCACGACGGTGGCGCTACGCCGCAGCACCCCGCGACGCAGCAGCGACGCATCGAGTGCGTCCATCAGGATGAAGCCGAGCGTGGCCTGCGTCTGGGCGCCGCACCAGTCCAGCGGCACCGGCGGAACCACCGCCGCGGCGAGCTCGTTCTTGACCAGCAGGTTGCCGACCTGGGGCCCGTTGCCGTGGGTGATCACGACCTCGACGTCGTGAGCGAGCAGCTCGGCGACGGCCTCCATGGCGACCTGCGCGGCCGCGATCTGGTCCTCCGGTCGCGCCCGCCCCTCGGCGTTCGTCATCGCGTTCCCGCCCAGCGCCAGCAGCACCCTCACCGGACCGAACCTAGCGCCCACCGCCCTGACGCAACCCGAACACTCGCCTGACCTCCGCGCCACCCCCGCGCGTCACCGTGGAACGGTAACCAGCCTTCCCACCACCAGGAGGACCCATGTTCAGGACCGCCATCGCCACCCTCGCCGCCGGCGCCGCCCTCGCGACCGGGATCGCCGTCGCTCCGGCCGACGCGGTGACCGCCGCGTCGAGCACCACCGGCCAGACCGCCTGCGAGCGCGTCTGGGAGGCGCTCCCCCAGCAGATGCAGGACGACATCCTCGCCGCGCTCAGCCTCGACGGGATCGAGCAGCACCGCGCGCTGCTCGCGGTGAGGTACGCCGCCCTGCACGGGACCTACGGCGACCAGGTCCAGCTGCGGGCCCGCGCGCTCCAGCACCGTCGGCACGAGCTGTGGAAGACCCTGCCCGAGCAGCTGAAGGCCGACGTCCGGGCCGCGCGGTCGCTCCCGTGGCCCGAGCAGCACCGGGCCATGGTCGCGATCCGCACCGCGGCCCTGAACGGCGACTACGGCGACCGGGTGCAGCAGCTCGCCGAGCGGCGCCAGGCGTTCATCGACGGCTGCCCGGACGAGATCCGCAGCTACCTCGACGACGCCTCCGACCCGCTCGCCGGCTGAGGCGCCCGGCGGGTGGGCGGCCGCGACCGCTACTCGAACCGCTGCTGCAGGTCGGCGTAGGAGACCGCCCCGTCGAGGAAGCCGAGGGTGCCCGGGCCGAGCAGCTCGCGGCCGGCGCGCTCGAGGAAGCTGTACGCCGCCCGGGTCAGGCTCCCGCCGAGGCTCACCCGCTTGACTCCGAGCGAGAAGAGCGTGGGTGCGTCGGTGAGGCTCGCCAGCCCGGCCACGATGTTGAGCGGCGCGGGGATGGCCTCGGCGAGGCGGCGTACGTCGTCCTCGGCCGAGACCCCGGGCACGAACACGCAGTCGGCACCGGCCTCGAGGTAGCGGGTGGTCCGCTCGAGCGTCGCCTCGAAGACGTCGCCTGTCGCGCCGCCGAACCAGGTGTCGGTGCGGGCGTTCAGCACGAACGAGCCGGCGGGAGCGGCGTCCCGCGCGGCGGCGATCCGGTCCACCGCCTCCTCGATCTCGAAGAGGCCGCCGCCGGCCTGGTCCTCGAGGTTGCCGCCGACTGCGCCGACCTCGACGGCTCGGCGCACGGTCGTGGCGACGTCGTCGTAGCCGGACTCGAGGTCGGCGGTGACCGGCACCCCGACCGCAGCCACGATCCGGCCCACGTGCTCGAGCATCGTGTCGCGGTCGACATGCCCGCCGTCGGGCACGCCGAGCGACCACGCGATCCCGGCGCTGGTGGTGGCGATGGCGGGGAAGCCGACCTGCTCCAGGATCCGGGCTGACCCGGCGTCCCAGGCGTTGGGGATCACGAAGCCGCCATCACCGTGGTGCAGCGCCAGGAAGGCGGCCGCCTGGTCGTGCTGCCGTGCTGCGCTCGTCATGACACGTGGCCGCGACGTCGTTGCAGCTCGAGGTGGAGCGCGCGCACCTCGTCGGTGAGCTCGGGCGCCGGCCCGTCGACGGGCACGCTGGGCGCGACCTCCTGGACCGAGAGCGGCCGGACCGGCGCGGGCGGCACCCCCCACTCGGTGAGCCAGCCGACCAGCTGCTCGGTCGAGACGGCGTAGACGATCCGGCCCAGCCCCATCCACGCGTGCGCTGCCGAACACATCGCGCAGTGCTCGCCCGAGGTGTAGACGGTGGCGCCCGCGCGCTCGGCCGCGGTGAGGTTGCCGGCCGACCACTTGGCCGCCTCGAACTCGGGGTGCCGGGTTTCGTCGCCGTTCTTGACGCGGTTGCGGTCCTCGAAGCGGACCACGCCCTGGGCGTCGACCAGGACGGACCCGAACGGCTCGTCGCCGTCGGCCAACCCCTCGCGGGCGAGCTCGACACAGCGGCGCAGGTGGGCGAGGTCGGTGGCGTCGAGAGGCATGTCAGATCATGTCCACGGCCGCGTGTTCGGCGCCACCGGAAAGCCGGGAGTAGCCGGGGCCGCGGTCGAAGAACGCCGCGCTGGCCGGTGGCCGTGACGCTCGCTCGGCACGGGTCGCGGCATCGTCGAACGCCAGCGAGTCGTCGCCGACCGAGCCCGTGAGCACCACGCCGTAGTCAGCGAGGGCAGCCGCCGGCGAGACCTTGCGCCAGACCACGTCGCGCACGACGAGCGCGGGGTCGCGCTCGAGCGGGTCGCCCCAGCCGCCGCCACCCGTGGTGCGGATCCGGATCACCTCGCCCGCCGTGACCGGCTCGGCGTCGGCCAGGGCGTCGACCTCGCGCTCGTTCGGGCCGCCGGGGTCGATCGTGACCTGGAACGGCTTCCCGGCCCGGCCGCCCTTCACGCCCCAGCAGGCCAGGATCGAGCGGTCGGCGATCGACATGAAGTGGCCGTCCTTGAGCATCCGAATCGACTTCTCGTAGCCCAGGCCGCCGCGGAACTGGCCCGCTCCCCCGCTGTCGACGGCCAGCGACAGCGACTCCACCCGGAACGGGAAGCGCGCCTCGGTGAACTCGGTGGGGAGGTTCCGCGAGTCCGGTACGACGTGGATGGTGTCCTCGCCGTCGGCGTAGTAGCGACCGCCGGACCCGCCGCCGAGCACCTCGCGCATCAGGTAGGGCCGGCCCTCGAGGTCCTCGCCGTAGACGCCGGTGTAGCGGATCGTCTCCTGGTCGGCCGGCATCCGGCCGTCGACCGCCTTGGCGACCACGCCCGCTAGCACGCCGAGCAGCCGCAGGATCACGAACGTGCGCGCGTTGGTCGGCGCCGGGAAGACCGGAGTCAGGAGCGTCCCGGGCGGCGGGAACCGCATCTCGATCAGCGGCACCACGCCCTCGTTGACGTCGAGCTCGGCCATCCGCTCGGGCGTGTCGGCGAGGTTGCGCAGGATCGGCGCCAGCCACTTCTTGAGGAAGACCCCGTCGCTGGCGTCGCCCACGTGGTTGATCGGCCCCTTCGCCTGCGCGCTCGTGCCGTCGAAGTCGAGGATCAGCCGCTCCCCGTCCGGGTCGTCGGCGGCGGTGCGGGTCAGCGTGATCCGCTGGGTGTGCAGCATCGGCTCGTCGACGCCGTCGTGCTCGGCGTAGTCCTCCCACACCCACGAGCCGACCGGGATCTTGCCCAGGATCTCGCGCCGGTAGGTCTCGGTGGTGCGGCTCAGGATCGCGTCGAAGCAGGACTCGACCGTCTCCACGCCGTAGCGGTCGAAGAGCTCACCGAGGCGGCGCGCGCCCATCAGGCAGGCCGAGCACTCGGCGTCGAGGTCGGCGGCGAGCGACTCGGGCATCCGGGAGTTGCGGGTCATGATCGTGAGCGCTGCCCGGTTGGGCACGCCGGCGTCCCAGAGCCGGATCGGCGGGACCATGAGCCCCTCCTCGAAGACGCTGGTGGCGTGGCTGGGCATCGAGCCCGGCACCGCGCCGCCGATGTCGTCGTGGTGGCCGAAGGCCTGCACGAACGCCACCACACGGGGGGCTCCGCCCCCCGTGGACCCCCCGAAGACGGGAACTGTCACACACAGATCGGGGAGATGGCCGATGCCGCCCTCGGAGCGATAGACGTCGTTGTGGAAGAAGACGTCGCCCTCGCGCATCTCCTCCAGCGGGAAGTCGCGGGCGACCGGGTGCACAAGGGCGGAGTACGAGCGGCCGGTCAGCTTGCGCAGCAGCCGGTCGTGGATGCCGGCGCGGAAGTCGTGGGCGTCGCGGATCATCGGGCTTCTCGACGTGCGGCCGATGGCTGTCTCGACCTCCATCTCGACGCTGGCGAGCGACCCCTGGACGATCTCGACGAGCACCGGGTCGGCGCTCGCGCCGGCGTCGTCGGTCAGGTGGCCGTAGGGGAACTGGGTCGGCGCCCGGCGTGACTCGTTGCTCATGCGTTCACCCTCGTCACGATCAGGTTGAGGAACTCGTCCACCCGCACCTGGAAACCAGGGTGCACCGGCACCGTCGAGCCGAACTCCTCGATGATCACCGGCCCGACCACGACTCGCCCCGGCTCGAGGGTGCTCCGCTGGACCACCGGCGTGTCGACGTACCCCGCCCCGGCCCCGAAGCAGACCCCCCGTTCGCCGCCGAGCGTCGTGAACGTGCTCTCGAATTCGCCACTTGACAGCACTTTCGCGTCACTCGACGGCGAATGGCGGCGGATCTCGGGGCGCCGGATGGGTCCGATGCCGGAGACGCGGAGGTTGACCCACTCGACCTGCTGGGTGGGGTCGTTCGCGAAGTCGTAGCCGTAGAGCGCGCGGTGCTCCCGGTGGAACGTCGCCGCCACCTCATCGAGGTCGTCGACCGGCACGCGCACCTCGAAGGCCTGGCCGAAGTAGCGCAGGTCGGCGGTGCGCACGAACTGGTGGTCGCTCGCGGCGAAGCCCTCGGTCGTGAGAGCAGCCGCGGCCCGCGCCTCCAGCTCGTCGTAGATCCGCTGCACCGCGGCCGCGTCCAGCTGGTCGTCGAGGACGACGTGGGTCTGCACGTAGTCGTTCTTGACGTCGACGGTGAGCAGGCCGAACGCCGACACGTTGCCGGGGTTGGGCGGCACCAGCACCGTCGGGACGCCGAGCACGTCCATGAGCCGGCACAGCAGCAGCGAGCCGGAGCCGCCGAAGGTCGTGAGCGTGAAGTCGCGGACGTCGAGGCCGCGCTTGACCGTGACCTGGCGCAGCGCGTTGGCCTGGTTCCACGCCGAGATCTCCAGGATGCCCGTGGCGCAGGCCTCCGGCGAGAGGTCGAGCTTCGAGGCGAGCGCCTCGACGCCGGCCCGGGCCGCGTCGACGTCGAGCGGGATCTCGCCGCCCAGCAGGTGTGGCGGGATCCGGCCGAGCACGACGTGGGCGTCGGTGATGGTCACCTCGGTGCCGCCCTTGCCGTAGCAGAGCGGCCCGGGGTCGGCGCCGGCCGACTGCGGGCCGACCTTGAGCGTCCCCTCCGGCGACAGCCACGCGATCGAGCCGCCGCCGGCTCCCACGGTCACCACGTCGATCATCGGGATCTTCGACGGGAACGCGCCGACCGAGCCCTCGGTCGTGAGTGTCGGCTCGCCGTCGATGACGACGGACACGTCGGTCGACGTACCGCCACCGTCGGAGGTCAGCACCCGGTCGAAGCCCGCCACCTTCGCGATCAGTGCCGCACCCAGCGCCCCGGCCGCCGGGCCGGACAGCACGGTGGTGATCGGCTGGTGCACGACCTCGTCGGCCGAGAGCACGCCGCCGTTGGACTTCATGACGTAGAACGGGATGGTCCGGTCGTCGTACGCCGTGAGCCGGGCCTTGATGTTGGTGACGTACGCCGAGAGCCGGGGCTTCACGGCAGCATCGACGAGCGTGGTCATCGCGCGCTCGTACTCGCGGTACTCCCGGAGCACCTCGCTCGAGACCGAGACGACGGCGTCCGGGTGCTCCTCGGCCAGCACCGCGCGCATCCGCTCCTCGTGCGCCGGGTTGGCGTAGGCGTGCAGGAAGCAGACACCGAGCGTGTCGACACCGTGAGCCCGGAACCAGCGCGCCACCGCGCGAGCGCCGTCCTCGTCGAAGGGGCGCACCTCCTCGCCGTTGACGTCGAGCCGGCCCTCGACGCCCTTGACGAGGTCGCGGGGGACGATCCGGTCCGGCTTGACCCAGAAGTAGGAGTTGCCGTAGCCGTCGGGCACCGACTGCCGGGCGATCTCGAGCATCGCCTCGTAGCCGGTGTTGGTGACGAAGCCCAGCCGGTCGACCTTGCCCTCGAGCAGCTGGTTGGTCGCGACCGTGGTGCCGTGGGAGACGGCGTCGATGTCCGCGCCGGACGAGCCGAGCAGGCCGAGCACCTTGTCGATGCCGGCCAGGAAGCCGTCGGCCGGGTTGCCCGGAGTCGACGGGGTCTTGGTCGTGACCAGCTCTCCGCTGTCCTCGTCGAAGGCGACCACGTCGGTGAAGGTGCCCCCGGTGTCGATGCCGATCCGGATCCGACGAGTCATGTTGTTGCGGGCTCCCCGCGGCGTTGTTCGTCGGAGGAGCCAAGTGGGGGCGACGAAGAACGCCGTGGGGTGCTCATGCACTCACCCAATCAGCCCGGCCCGAGCTGGTCGACGACCAGGTCGAAGGTGCCGAGGTCGAACAGGTTCTTGGCCAGGTAGATCGGGACGCCGTCCTCCGCGAGCACCACGGTGAGGGCGGCCGGGATGCCGTGGAGGGGCAGCTCCATCCAGGAGAGCCGCTCCGTACGCCGGGAGATCGGCGCGAGCCGCCAGAGTTCCGGCGTCAGCCGCGCTCGTCGCTCCGCGCCCAGTGCCTCGAGCATCGTCGGCCAGACCGACAGGTCCTGCTTGTCCGCGTGCAGCGCCACGGGCTCGACGAGCTCGGGCGGGACGGCGTCGATCGCCATCATCTCCAGCGTGGTCGCGAGCAGCACGTCGTCGTGGGCGAAGACGGTCTCCCAGGTCAGCACCTGGCCGGTCATGCGGAGCAGCTCGTGCGACCAGTGGCTGCCGTCCTCCACCGCGACCAGGAGGCGGCGGACCGGCCGCGCCCGGCCGCCCAGGATCCGGTGGAAGCTGTCGGTGAAGGCCACCGTCGTCTCCGGTGGCTCGGCGACGAACCACTGCTGGTCGCGGCGGACGAGCTTGCCGTCCTCGGCCAGGAGCAGCAGCGCCTCGGTGACCAGCTGGCGAGGGACGCCGAGCTGCTCGCCGAGCGCGACGTCGCCCGCCATCGCCTGACCAGGACGCAGCCCGCTGTCCCGGATCAGGTCGAGGATCCGGTCGTAGACGCCGACGAACGCCGGCGTCTCGTCGCGGACGTAGCGTGCGGCGGCCTCCTCGGCGCTCATGCAGTCAGTCCTATCGCGCTCTCCAAGGCGGCCGCGACCTCGAGCAGGAACCGGTCGGCACCGTGCGGCGCGACGAGCTGCAGTCCGACCGGCAGGCCGTCCGCCGTACGACCGAACGGCAGCGACATCGCCGGACAGCCCGTGACCGTGATCAGGTAGCAGGCCCGCATCCAGTCCAGGTAGCCCTCCAGTGGCGTGCCGTTGATCTCGGCCGGGAACTCCTGGTCGGCCGGGAACGGCGGCACCTGGGCGGTCGGCAGCACGAGCAGGTCGTGGTCGCCGAAGAACTCCCGCATCCGCTCCGAGAGGGCGGTGCGCTGGGTGTAGGCCCGCGCGACGTCGGCGCCCGTGAGGTGCTCGCCGGCCCGGATGTTGTCGGCCAGGGAGGCCTTGAACTCGTCGGGGTGCTGGGCCAGGAGCCGGCCGAACATCGCCTGGAAGTGCCACGCGCGCAGGGTGCGGAACGTGTCGTCGGCCTCGGTCAGGGTCGGGTACGCCGCGGCGACCGACGCGCCGGCGGCCTCGAAGACGGCCTGCGAGCCCGCCACGATCTCGGCGACCTCGACGTCGACGTCGAGCTGGCCGCCCAGGTCGGGTGCGAGCGCGACGCGCAGCCCGGTGAGGGTGCCCTCGACAGGGGGCGCGAACACGATCCCGGGGTCGCCGAGGGCCTGCGGCGCCCGGGGGTCCGGCCCCGCGAGCACGGAGAGGAGCAGCGCCAGGTCACCGATGTTGCGCGCGAGCGGCCCGCCGACCGAGGTGGTCTCCCACTGGTTGTAGAGCGGCCACTGCGGCACCCGGCCCAGGCTCGGGCGGAGGCCGACGACCCCGCAGAACGACGCTGGGTTGCGCAGCGAGCCACCCATGTCGGAGCCGTCGGCGAGCGGGACCATGCCCGCGGCGAGCGCGCAGGCGGCGCCGCCGGACGAGCCACCCGCCGAGCGGGCCGGGTCGACCGGGTTGAGCGTCGTACCGAAGATGCGGTTGAACGTGTGCGACCCGGCGGCGAACTCGGGCACGTTGGTCCTCCCGATCACGACGACCCCCGCGGCACGGACGCGCTCCACGAGCAGCTCGTCACGGTCGGGCACGAAGTCCTTGAACAGCGGGGAGCCGAACGTCGTGCGCCAGCCACCGACGGCATGGGTGTCCTTGAACGCGAACGGCAGTCCGTGGAGCGGGCCGACGTCCTGACCCCCTGCGAGCGCTTGGTCCGCCGCGGCCGCACCCTCTCGGGCGCGGTCCTCGTCGAGGCTCACGATCGCGTTGAGCTCGGGGTTACGCTCTTCGATCCGCGCCAGGTGCAGGTCGAGCAGCTCGCGGGCGGAGACCTCCTTGCGGCGTACGGCGGCGGCCTGCTCGCGCGCCGTCGACTCGACGGTCAGGCCGCTCACTTCTCGGGCACTTCCTGCACTTCTCGGGCACTGCAACGGCCCAGAAGTGCAGGGATCCCAGGTGAACCTGGTACCCCTGCACTCACCGGCGCCGCCCGAAGATCGAGCCCACCACGACCCCGAGCACCACCAGTCCGGCGCCGACGACGATGCCCTTGACGAAGTCGTCTTGGGAGGAGATGCCGCGGGCCTTCGCGGGCGCCGTGTAGACGCCCGGGGCGGCACCGGGAGCCGCCGCTTCGACGCGCTCGCCGGTCTCGGCCGGCGGTGGCGCGGAGATCGCCGACCCCACGTTGGTGAAGAACTCACCGGCCATCCGCTTCGACACCGACGTGAGCATCCGCTGCCCGACGCCACCCACCATGCCGCCGACGACCGCGTCGGCGTCGTAGGCGATCTCGGTCCGCCCGGGTGCGGGCTCGCTGAAGCGCACCTGCACCGTGGCGTCCACGGTCCCCGGAGCGCCGGCGCCCTGCAGCGTCATCACCAGCGACTCTCGCTGGCGGAGGTCGGAGAGCCAGCACGAGCCGTTGTAGGTGCCCTTGATCGAGGCCACGCCCGCGGAGACGGTCATCGCGTAGCGGTGGTCGGTGCCGGACGCCGACGGCAGCTCCTCGAGCCGCTCGCAGCCCGGGATCGTGGCGACCAGCACCCGCGGGTCGAGGAGCGCGTCCCAGACCTTCTCGACCGGCTGGTCGACGACGTGGGACCCGGAGATCTTCATGACGACTCCTGTCGGTGGGTGGCCCGCAGGCCGAAGAGGTCGGACGGTGAGATCGGCATCGCGGTGATGGTCAGCCCGGGCAGGGCGACCCGCTCGGCGTCCTCGATGGCAGCGGCGAAGACGGCCGCCGACGGGATCACCCCGGCCTCCCCCGCCCCCTTGATGCCCAGCGGGTTGAGCGGCGAGGGCGTCTCGAGGTGGTCGATGTCGATGCCGTCGGGCACCTCGGTGACGTAGGGCATCAGGAAGTCCATGAACGACGCGTTGAGCAGCTGCCCGGACTCGTCGTAGGCCATCCGCTCGTAGAGGGCGCCCCCGACTCCCTGCGCGACGCCCCCGTGGATCTGGCCCTCGACGATCATCGGGTTGATCAGGTTGCCGCAGTCGTGCACCACGGCGTACTTGAGGATCTTCACCTCCGCCGTCTCCGGGTCGGTCTCCACGACCACCGCGTGCATGCCCGAGGCGAACGTCGCCCGCTCGGGCGAGTAGAAGTCGCGGCCCTCGAGCCCGGGCTCGTCGTCCTCGGCGACCGGCGGCTTGCCCGGGTCGCCCACCGAGAACTGGGTGGCCGCCTTCGAGGCCTCGTCGAAGGCGTAGCGCAGCGGGTTGGAGAGCACCGACACCGTGCCGAGGTCGATCGAGCTGTCCGGGGCGCCCTTGACCGAGACGACGCCGTCGGAGATCTGCAGGTCCAACTCGTCGACCTCGAGCGCGTCCGCAGCGATCTTCAGCACCTTCTCCCTGGCCCGCTTCGCCGCGAGGTGGATGGCCGAGCCGCTCATCACGGCCGCCCGCGACGCGAACGTCCCGACGGCGTACGGCATCCGGCGGGTGTCGCCCGTGACGACCTCGACGTCCTCGAACCGCACGCCGAGCTCGTCGGCGACCAGCTGCGCGAAGACGGTCGCGTGTCCTTGGCCCTGGGTGGTGAGGCCGGTGGCCACCTTGACCTTGCCCGAGGTCTCGATGTGCACGTGGGCGCCCTCGTAGGGACCGACGCCGGTGCCCTCGACGTAGCAGGCCAGACCGATGCCGACCCGGCGTCCCTGTGCGGCCAGCTCCTGCTGGTAGGCCGGGAACTCGTCCCAGCCGACGAGCGTCTTGAGCTTCTCCAGCGAAGCCGGGTAGTCGCCCGAGTCGTACTCCAGCTCGCGGCCGTCCTGGAAGACCAGCCCCTGGTCGAAGGGGAACTCGTCGGGCTGGATGAAGTTGACCGCCCGCACCTCGGTGCGGTCCCTGTCGAGGTAGTCGGCGATGGCGTCCATGGTCCGCTCCATCGCGTAGCAGCCCTGGGGCCGGCCCGCGCCGCGGTAGGGCGTGACCATGACCGTGTTTGTGTAGAGCGACTCGAAGACCACGCGGTAGCTCTGCGGCTTGTAGGGGCCGAGCAGCTGGGTCGAGGTGATGATCGGGACGATCAGGCCGTACGGCGTGTAGGCGCCGTGGTCGTGCCAGAACTCCACGTCCAGCCCGAGGAGGCGGCCGTCGTCGTCGAAGCCCACCTCGATGTGGTGGACCTGACCGCGCTCGTGGGCCGTGGAGATGAAGTGCTCGCGGCGGTCCTCGGTGAACTTCACCGTCCGGCCGAGGGTCTTGGCCGCCAGCGGGACCAGCAGCTCCTCGGGCCACGGGTGGTTGATCTTGACGCCGAACCCGCCGCCCACGTCGGGGGTGATCACGTCGACCTGGCCGAGGTCGAGCTGCAGCTTGACCGCGATGGCGGCGCGGACGCCGGTGGACGTCTGGGTCGAGGTCCAGGCCTGGAGCCGGTTGAGGTCGGGGTCCCAGCGGGCGACCGTGCCGCGGCCCTCCAGTGGCTGGCAGGAGCTGCGCTCGACCGTCAGGTCCAGCGTCAGCCGGTGCGGCGCCTGCGCGATCGCGGCCCGTGCGTCGCCCACCTGCTGCTCCAGCCGGGCCCCGACGTTGCCGGGAACGTCGTCGTGGACCAGGCGGTCGGCCGCGCGCGCGGCGGGGATGCCGACCACCGGTGGCAGCACCTCGTAGTCGACCCGGATCCGGTCGAGCGCGTCCTCGGCGACGTAGCGGTCGTCGGCGACCACGAACACGACAGCCTCACCGGCGTAGTTGACCTCGTCCTTGGCCAGCGCGTACTGCGTGCGGCCGTGCGTCAGGGCCGGGTGCGGGATGAGCAGCGGCAGCGGCTCGGCCATCGGGCCGGTGAGGTCGTCGTAGGTCCACACGGCGTGCACGCCCTCGACGTCGAGGACCTTCGAGACGTCGATGTCGAGGATGCGCGCGTGTGCGTGCGGCGACCGGAGGACGGCCGCGTGCAGCACGTCCTGACCCGACGCGACGTCGTCGACGTAGCGCCCCTGGCCGCGCAGGAACCGCTGGTCCTCGACGCGCTGGACCTTCTGGCCCATCAGCTTGGTCGTCATGCGCCGAGCCCCGTCGAGGCGTTGTCGTCGTCGCGGTCCTCGAACTCGAGCTGGCCGGCCTCCGGCTCGGGCGGGTGCGGGACCTGCGCGTGCGGTGCGCCGTCGCGGGCCAGCTCCGCGGCCCGCTCGACCGCCCGGACGATGTTCTGGTAGCCGGTGCAGCGACACAGGTTGCCGGCGATCATGTCGCGGGCCTCCTCGTGCGTCGGCGTGGGGTTGTCGCGCAGCCCGGCGGTGATGGTGGTCAGGAAGCCCGGCGTGCAGAAGCCGCACTGGAGGCCGTGGCACTCCAGGAAGGCCTGCTGCACCGGTCCCAGGCTCCCGTCAGCGTTGGCCAGTCCCTCGACGGTGATGATCTCGCCGTCCTGGGCGGAGACCGCGAGCAGCAGGCAGGAGCGCACCGGCCGGCCGTCGAGCAACACGGTGCAGGCGCCGCAGACCCCGTGCTCGCAGCCGACGTGTGTGCCGGTCAGGCCGAGGTCGTGGCGCAGCGCGTCGGAGAGGAGCCGGCGGGCCGGCACGCTGACCGGGTGGGCCGTGCCGTTGACGGTCAGCACGACGTCGTGTTGCTCCTCGCTCACCGGGCACCCCCTTCCCGCGCCGATCGAACCACGCGCGCGGTGAGCACCCGCACCAGCTGGGCCCGGTAGTCGCTCGTGGCGTGGATGTCGTCACCCGGGTCGAGGTGCTCGAGCGCCACGTCGCCGAGCCGGTCGTCCGGCACCCCGGACAGGTCGACCACGGTCGGGACGTCGGCGACCGACAGGTAGCCGACCTGCACGCTCTTGCCGTCGACCAGGGCCGCGGCCCCGACCAGCGCGTAGTCGCCGTGCCGGCGAGCCACCTCGTCGAAGGCGACCCCCGCGCCGGGGGCGAGCGCGGGGAAGTGGGCCGACACCGCGATCTCGTCGTGGTGGACGCTGCACTCCATCGGGCCGACATAGAGCTCGGCCGCCGGCACGGTACGCCGGCCGCCCGGGCCCTCGACGTCCAGGGAGCCACCGAGCAGGCTGAGCACGACCGGCATCTCCGCCGCCGCGTCTGCGTGCACGAGCGAGCCGACCGTGGTGCCGCGGTTGCGGATCGTCGCGTGGGCGACGTGGGCCAGCGCCATCGGGACCAGCGGCTGCACCCGGCGTACCTCGTCCGAGGCGAGTACGTCGGCGTGCCGGGCCAGCGCCCCGATCGTGACCCCGGTGTCGTCGGCGGTGATCGTGTCGAGCCCGGGCAGCCCGTTGATGTCGACGAGCATCGAGGGCGCGGCGAGCCGCATCGAGAGCAGCGGGACCAGGCTCTGGCCACCGGCGAGCACCTTGGCCCCCGGCTCACCGGCCAGGGCCGCCACCGCCTCGGTGAGCGACCCCGGCCGGCGGTAGTCGAAGGGTGCTGGTTTCACAGTGCCCTTGTTACCTCAGTTGCCCCTGTCTCGTGGCCCCCGCGGGTCCGGTTCACCAGGTGGAAGTAGACGATCACCATGATCGTGCCAAGCGCGATGCCGCTCAGCTCGAAGTTGTCGGAGATCTTCAGGGTCACGCCGCCGATGCCGGCGATGAGCCCTCCGGCCAGGCCGACCATGTTGACCGGGTCGCCGAAGTCGACGTGGTTCTCGACCCAGATCTTCGCCCCCACCAGGCCGATCATGCCGTAGAGAACGATCGTGATACCGCCCAGCACACCACCTGGGGTGGCGCTGACGATCGCGCCGAACTTGGGACACAGCCCGAGCAGGATCGCGACCGCACCCGCGACGTAGTAGGCCGCAGTGGAATAGACCCTCGTGGCCCCCATGACGCCGATGTTCTCGGCGTACGTCGTGGTGGGAGAGCCGCCGAAGGCGCTGGCCAGCGCCGTGGCGAAGCCGTCCGCGCCGATGGCCCGACCCATGTAGGGGTCGAGGTCGTTGCCGGTCATCTCGGCGACGGCCTTCACGTGCCCCGTGTTCTCCGCGATCAGAGCGATGACCCCCGGAAGCACGAGCAGGATGAACGTCGCGCCAAAGTGGGGACCGTGGACGACATCGACCCCGTCGGCGAGCTTCCCGCTCGGAAGGCCGATCCAGTCGGCGGCCTTGACGCCCGTCCAGCTGACCCGGTCGTGATCAGTTGCTTCCGCGGCTCCGCCAAGGACGGAGTTGATCTGCCCGAAGATGCCATCGAACAGCCACGAGATCACGTAGCCGAAGATCAATGCCAGGAACACGGCGATCCGGGCCCAGAAGCCTGGCAGCAGCACCGCCGCGCAGATCATGAACGTCGCGGTCAGCAAGGCCACCCACTGGTCCTGGGGCCAGTAGATGCCCGCCACCACCGGCGCCAGGTTGAATCCGATCAGCATGACGACGGCGCCCGTGACGGCCGGCGGGAGGATCTTGTGGATGATCCCCGACCCTCCGAAGTGGACGATGATGCCGACCAGGAGCAGCACCAGGCCGGCAACCATGATCGCGCCGGTCACGTCGGCCGAGTCGCCGTCGTGCTGGAGACGGATGGCCGAGACGCCGGCGACGAAGGATGCACTCGTCCCGAGATAGCTCGGCACCTTGTTGGAGGTGATGAGCAGGAAGAGGATCGTGCAGATGCCCGAGAACATGATGGCGAGGTTGGGATCCAGCCCCATCACCAACGGGAACACGAAGGTCGCGCCGAACATGGCCACGACGTGCTGCGCTCCGACGCCGACGGTCTTGCCCCACGGCAGCCTCTGGTTGGGAGCCACCGGCTCCCCGGGCGCCGGTTCGATCACGTCCCACTTGAACATCGACATGTTGGGTTCCTTTCGCTGGCGCACCCCCGAGCGGCGCGAACCGATGCTGCTCATGAGACACCCGTGGTCACCTCTGGCAGGTGACCTGCGCGTTACCCGCCAGTAGGTGTCGTGGGCGCTAGCGTCGGTGCGGTGATCCCTGTCAGCGCGCCGGTCCGGGTGGCGGCGCACCTGCGTTCGGCGGTCGACGGGTCGGTCCCGCTGGTGCACCGGGGCCCGGACGCGGTCTACGTCGACGTGGCCGGGCGCTGCGTCGGCGTGGTCGGAACCCGCGCCACCGCGGTCCCCTGCGCGCTGCGGAGCACCCTGGACCGGCTTCCCGACGTCGCCGGCGCCTCGATGCGCGACGGGGTGCTGCACCTGGACGCGACGCCCGTGGTGGTCGGGCGGCTGCTGGACGTCACCGTGCCCAGGCTCCCGCTGACCGGTGTGCCGGGAGGCGTCGAGGTCGCTGCCCTCGTCGGCCGTGGCGACGGGCTGACGCCGTACGGCGACGACGTGCTCTGCGGCTGGTTGGCGGTGACCCGAGCCGCTGGGATCGAGACCCCCGAGGTGGACGCCGCCGTCCGCGAGCTGGCGCCGACGACCACCCTGCTGTCGGCGACCCTGCTCGACTGCGCGATGGCCGGGGAGGCGGTGCCGGAGTTCGTGGCCTGGCTGGCCGGCACCGGCTCCGTCGACGCGGTCGAGCGGATCGGGCACAGCTCCGGGCGCGGACTCGTCGAGGGCGCGCGGCTAGCCCTGTCGGGGCTTGAGAGGGTGGCCGCATGACGGAGGGACAGACCCATGTCGAGCTCCGCCGGGGCGCCTACGCCGACTCGGTGACGCTGCTCCAGGTCAGCCGCGCCGTGCAGGGCGTCGACGGGGTCGCCGCGGCCCAGGTGGCGATGGCCACCCCGCTCAACCTCGAGGTGCTGACCGGGATGGGGTTCGAGGTGCCGGCCGAGACGACCACCAACGACATGGTGGTCGCGATCCGGCTGGCCCAGGGCGGCTCGCTCGAGGCCGCGCTCGCCGGGGTCGAACGGGCCCTGTCCGAGTCCGGCCGGCGCGCGGACGGTCCGAGCGAGGAGGCTCCGCCGCGCACGACGGCATCCGCGCTGCGTCGCACGCAGGGCGCCGTCGTACTCATCTCGGTGCCGGGCGCCAACGCGTTGGTGGAGGCGATGGACGCAGTCGAGGCCGGGCACGACGTGATGGTCTTCAGCGACAACGTGCCGGTCGACCAGGAGGTCGCGCTCAAGCGGGCGGCCGCCGAGCGCCGGGTCCTGGTGATGGGTCCCGACTGCGGTACCGCGGTCATCGGCGGCCTGGGGCTCGGCTTCGCGAACGTCGTTGGTCCTGGGCCGGTCGGCATCGTCGCGGCCTCCGGCACCGGCTGCCAGCAGGTGCTGTCGCTGCTCGACCACGCCGGGGTCGGGGTGACGCACGCGCTGGGTGTCGGCGGCCGCGACCTGTCCCGCGAGGTCCGTGGCCTGGCCACCCGCGAGGCGCTGCGGCGGCTCGACGCGGACCCGTCGGTCGAGCTCATCGTGCTGGTCTCCAAGCCGCCGGCGGCGGAGGTCGAGGCGGAGGTCCGCGAGCTCGCGGGGTCGTTGGGTACGCCCGTCGAGTTCGCCCTGCTCGGGGCCGGTCACCCCGATCTCACCCAAGCGACGTCGGCGGTGCTCACCCGGCTGGGGCATGCGGTGCCCGACTGGCCGGTGACCGGGTCGGCGGCGACCCCGTCCGGCGGGCGGTGGCTGCGTGGGCTGTTCGTGGGCGGCACCATGGCCACCGAGGCGAAGATCGTCGCCGCCGAGCTGCTCGAGCCCGACGGGCACAGCTTCGTCGACTTCGGTGACGACGCCTACACGACCGGCCGCGCACACCCGATGATCGACCCGACCCTGCGCCTGGAGCACCTGGCCCGGGCGGCCGCCGACCCGGACACCGCCGTGCTGCTGCTCGACGTCGTCCTGGGTCACGGCGCCGAGCCCGACCCCGCCGCGCTGCTCGCGCCGGCGATCGCCGGCGTCCGGCAGCCGGTCATCGTCGCGGTCGTGGGCACGGCGGCCGACCCGCAGGGACTGGACCGCCAAGTCCGGGCGCTCGCGGACGCCGGGGCCGAGGTGCACCTCTCCAACGCGCGGGGCGCCCGCCGCGCCGCCGAGCTGATCGGAGCGCTTCCGTGAGCACCCCCGCCGCTGTGGTCAACGTCGGCGCCGACCTCCTTGCCGACGCGATCGCCGACCAGGCCGTTCCCGTCACCCGGGTCGACTGGCGGCCGCCGATGGAGGGGACCGAGGCCGACCTGGCGGCGGTCGCCGCCGACCCACGCCGGCCCGCTGCGAACGCACGGGCGGTCGCGGCAATGCTGGAGGTGACCGCGACGCTCGTCGACGTGGCTCCGGCCTCGGAGCTGCTCGGCCTGGAGCGCGGCCAGTTCCTGCACGCGGGGCCGCCGATCGAGTGGTCCCGCGCCTCCGGGCCGCTGCGCGGCGCGCTGATGGGCGGCGCCGCACTGGAGGGGTTGGTCGACGACCCCGAGGACGCTGCCGCGCTCTTCGAGGCTGGCAGCTCGGTCTCGCTGGAGCCGTGCCACCACCGCTCGACCGTCGGACCGATGGCGGGCGTGGTCACGCCGTCGATGTGGCTGTGGGTGCTCGAGGACGCGGCGTCCGGGCGGCGTACGTTCTGCTCGCTCAACGAGGGGCTCGGCAAGGTGCTGCGCTACGGCGCCTACTCACCCGAGGTGCTGACCCGGCTGCGCTGGATGGGTGACGTGCTCGGGCCGCTGCTCCAGGCGGCGGTGCGCTCCGCCGGCCCCGTCGACGTCACCGGGATCCTGACGCAGATGCTCCAGATGGGCGACGAGGCGCACAACCGCAACCGCGCGGGCACCCTGATGCTGCTGCGCGACCTCTCCCCCTCGATGGTGACTTCCGGCTTCTCCGCCGGGGACGTCGCCGAGGCGCTGCGCTTCATCGGCAGCAACGATCACTTCTTCCTCAACCTGGCGATGCCCGCCTGCAAGCTCGCCCTCGACGCGGCGCGGGGCATCGACGGCTCGACCATGGTCGTGGCGATGGCCCGCAACGGCACCGACTTCGGGATCCAGGTCTCCGGGACCGGCGACGAGTGGTTCACCGGGCCGGCGCAGCTGGCCGACGGGCTATTCCTCGGCGACTACGGCCCCGACGACGCCAACCCCGATATCGGCGACTCGGCGATCACCGAGACCGCCGGGATCGGCGGCTTCGCGATGGCCACCGCGCCCGCGATCGTCCGCTTCGTCGGCGGCTCGGTGCCCGACGCGCTGGCCACCACCCGCCGGATGCACGAGATCACCCTCGCCGAGAACCCGCGCTGGTCCGTGCCGGTCCTGGAGTTCCAGGGGACGCCGACCGGCATCGACGTCACGATGGTCTGTCGGACCGGCATCCTGCCCCAGATCAACACCGGCATGGCCGGCAAGGTCGCCGGCGTCGGCCAGGTCGGCGCCGGCCTGGTCACCCCGCCCGCCGAGATCTTCCCCAAGGCGCTGGCGCGCCTCGCTCAACTGGCGTTGCAGGAGTGACCGGACATCCGGTGACCCTCACCCATCCATGGGCCACCCGGGCCTGTGTCTCGCGTTGTCGTAGCCGCTTGCCCGTGCCCGCGCGCCTGCCCGATCGCGTCTCGCCGTCGCCGCCATGGCGGCGGTGACCCTTCAACCAGCCAACTGCCTCGAGGGGTTGACCAGCCACCGCCGCTCAGCGTGTCCGTGAGGACACACGGGGGTGGCGGTGGGTCCTCACCCGGTTGCGGCGTCCATGACGTTGAAAGGTCACCGCCACCCGGACCGGGGAGGCGGCCGCGCACCAAGCACCGCTCGGCGCGCCGAACCGGCTCGGCTGCCGTCTTTTCCACGCCGCAGCGCGGCGCAACCACAGACCCAACCCGCCGGCGTGGAAAAGCGGTGGCCGAGACGGTTCGTCAAGAGCGCGCCGAGCACGCGCGAGCGAAGCGAGCGCAATCAAGCACAGCAAATCGAGCAACGCCCCGGCCGGTAGCAGGCGGCCGGGACGTTGCGTCGGTGGAGGGGAGAGACGGAGGAGGACTCAGTAGGACGGCTGGCTGGGGTCGATCTGGTTCACCCAGGCTGCCACGCCACCGCCGACGTGAACAGCGTCGGCGTAGCCGGCGCCCTTGACGATCGCCAGCGTCTCCGCCGAGCGGACGCCGGTCTTGCAGTGCATGACGATCTGCTTGTCCGACGGGAGCTGCTCGAGCGCGTGCCCGTTGAGGAACTCGCCCTTGGGGATCAGGACCGAGCCCGGGATCTGGTTGATCTCGTACTCGTTGGGCTCACGGACGTCGACCAGCACGAAGTCGCGAGTGCCCTCGGCGCGCTCCTTGAGCATGTGCTCGAGCTGCACCACGGAGATCGTCGAGCCCGCGGCCGCCTCGGCAGCTTCCTCCGAGACCGCTCCGCAGAAGGTCTCGTAGTCGATCAGGCCGGTCACGGTCGGGTGCTCGCCGCACAGTGCGCAGTTGGGGTCCTTGCGGACCCGCAGCTTGCGGTAGCTCATCTCCAGCGCGTCGTAGATCATCAGCTCGCCGACCAGCGGGTCACCGATACCGGTCAGCAGCTTGATCGCCTCGGTGACCTGGATCGCGCCGATCGAGGCGCACAGGACCCCGAGCACACCGCCCTCGGCGCAGCTCGGGACCATCCCGGGCGGCGGCGGCTCGGGGTAGAGGCAGCGGTAGCACGGCGCGTCGTCCGCCAGCGTCGGCGCGAACACCGAGGCCTGCCCGTCGAAGCGGTAGATCGACCCCCACACATAGGGGATCCCGAGGAAGTACGCCGCGTCGTTGACCATGTAGCGGGTCGCGAAGTTGTCGGTGCCGTCGACGATGAGGTCGTAGCCCTCGAAGACCTGCAGGACGTTGTCGTTGTCGAGCCGCTCCTCGTGCAGAACGACGTTGACGTAGGGGTTGGTCTCGGCGATCGACTCCTTGGCCGAGAGCGCCTTGGACTTGCCGATGTCGGACTGGCCGTGGATGACCTGGCGCTGCAGGTTGGACTCGTCGACCTCGTCGAACTCCGCGATCCCGAGCGTGCCGACGCCGGCCGCGGCGAGGTAGAGCAGGGCCGGGCTGCCGAGGCCGCCGGCGCCGATGACCAGGACCTTGGCGTTCTTCAGCCGCTTCTGCCCGCTCATCCCGACGTCGGGGATGATCAGATGGCGGCTGTAGCGGCGCACCTCGTCGATGGTCAGCTCGGGCGCGGGCTCCACGAGCGGGGCCAGGGGTGTTGACACGGATCTTCCTCCGGACGGATGTGGACGACTCCCAGCACAACGCCGGGACGCGGCCGGTCTGTTCCCCTCCATGGTCGCCGCGCGACGCCGCGGGACGCGACACGTCCCGTCATCCGGTCACGGCCGGTGTCTTGGGTAGGGTCATCTGCGTGAGCACCGGCCAGTACGACGTGGACGCGGCCCGTCCGCGCGGGGGACGTCTCCCGCGGCGCGAGCGGCGCGCTCAGCTACTCGCCTCGGCGCTCGAGGTCTTCGTCGCGCAGGGCTACCACGCGGCGGCCATGGACGACATCGCCGAGCGGGCCGGCGTGTCCAAGCCGGTCCTCTACCAGCACTTCCCCGGCAAGCTAGACCTCTACCTGGCGCTGCTCGACAGCTCCTGCGACACGATCATCGCCAGCACGCGCGCCGCCCTGGAGTCCACCCAGGACAACCGGCTGCGGGTCGAGGCGACGATGGCCGTGTTCTACGACTACGTCGCCAGCGACACCGGCGCGTTCAAGCTGGTCTTCGAGTCCGACCTGACCAACGAGCCCGCCGTCCGCGAGCTCGTCGAGCGAGTGACGACGGAGACGGCCGCGATGGTGGCCGACGTGATCCACGAGGACACCGGCCTCTCCGACGAGCAGTCCCGGCTGCTCGCGGTCTCGCTGGTGGGAATGGCGCAGGTCAGCGCGCGGTTCTGGCTGACCGAGGCGGGCGGCATCGAACGCGCGGACGCCGCGGCGCTGGTCGCCACGCTCGCGTGGCGCGGGATCGGCGGCTACCCGCTCACCGACGAGCACTGAGCTCTGCTCACGGACCAACACTGAGCTCCGCTCAGCGACGAACACCAAGAACTCTTCCCGAGGAGGAACGACCGTGGAGGTCAAGATCGGCATCCAGCAGGCACAACGAGAGCTGGTGGTCGAGGTGCAGGAGACCGCCGAGGCGGTCGAGAAGCTCGTCGCCGAAGCCCTCGCCAGCGAGGGCGGCATGCTCTCGCTCACCGACACCAAGGGCCGCCGCGTGGTCGTCCCTGGCAGCAAGGTCGCCTACGTCGAGATCGGCACCGGCGTGGCCGGGACGGTCGGGTTCCGGAGCTAGGCACCGTGGGTGTCGGCACGATCCTCTGGGCGCTGATCGGCGGCGCGATCATCGGGCTGCTCGGCAAGTGGGTGGCTCCCGGCGACCGAGACGTGCCGCTGTGGGCCACGGTCCTGTGCGGTGTCGGCGGCGTCTTCCTGGGCAACTGGCTCTACATCGACGTCTTCGGGTTCAACGCCAAGACCGGCGGACTGGACTGGTGGCGCCACGTCTGGCAGGTCGCCGTCGCGGCGATCCTGGTCGTGGTGGCCGCCACCGTGCTCGGGCGCAAGCGAGCCTGACGCCGGTCCGCTACGCCGCGAGGCCCAGCTCCTTCATCCGAGCCTCGTGCCGCTCGGTGATCCGGGTGAACATGCGGCCGATCGCGGCCAGGTCGAGCCCCGGTCGGTCGACGCCACCGGCGAGCAGGGCGGACAGGGCGTCGCGCTCGGCCGCGACCCGTTGCGCCTGGCTCAGCGCCTCCCCCATCAGCCGGCGACCCCACAGGGCGAGCCGCCCACCCAAGCGCGGGTCGGCGCTGATCGCGGCCCGCACGCGGCCGACGACGAACGCCGCGTGGTCGGCGTCGTCGAGGGAGGCGACCACGAGGTCCCGGGTCTCGGTGTCGAGGAACGCCGCGATCTCGCGGTAGAAGTCGTCGGCCAGCCCGTCGCCGACGTAGGCCTTGATCAGGCTCTCGAACCAGTCCGACGGCGCCGTGTGCTCGTGGAAGAGGTCGATCGCGTCTCGGAACGGCGCCATCGCCGCGAACGGGTCGGCTCCGAGCTCGGCGATCCGCGCGTGCAGCGCCGCCACCTTGCCGAACTCGGCGCTCGCCATGGTCGCGATCGCCACCTTGTCCTCCAGCGTCGGGGCCATCCGGGCGTCCTCGGCGAGCCGCTCGAAGGCCGAGATCTCTCCATACGACACCGCCCCGAGCAGGTCCACGACCGCATCGCGGTAGCTCGGGTCGTCGAACACGAGCGGACTCTCGTCCGATGCCGACGACGGCGTTCCGGGTGTTGATTCAGCCACGCAAGGACCCTACCGATAGCATTGGTGCTGGTAGAGGCCGTCATCGGACGGCCACAGAATGTGCGCGGCAGACGTGACACGAGTGTGAATGGGTCCGCCGCTCCGAACTGACTTTCTCCCAGTTCGGCCGTCCGGCGAGACGCCGGGCCGGCTGACCATCACACGAAAGCGACAAGACGCTGACCACCTTTCGAGAGCTCGGGGTGCTCCCCGACATCTGCGACGCGCTCGAGCGCGCCGGCATCACCACGCCCTTCGCCATCCAGGAGATGACCCTCTCGGTCGCCCTGCTCGGCACCGACCTGATCGGCCAGGCCCGCACCGGGACCGGGAAGACGCTCGCCTTCGGCATCCCGGTGCTGCAGCGCAGCGTGACGCCGAAGGACCCGGCGTACGCCGACATGCCCGAGGGCAAGCCGCAGGCCCTGATCGTCGCCCCGACCCGCGAGCTGGCCCTCCAGGTCTCCGGCGACCTCGCCCTGGCCAGCAAGGACCTCGGGCTGCGCGTCCTGACCGTCTACGGCGGGGTCGGCTACGACACCCAGCTCGACGCCCTCAAGGAGGGCGTCGACATCGTCGTCGGTACGCCGGGCCGGCTCATCGACCTGGCCGACCGGCGCGCCCTCGACCTCTCCCACGTGCACGCCGTGGTGCTCGACGAGGCCGACGAGATGCTCGACCTCGGCTTCCTCCCAGACGTGGAGAAGCTGCTGTCGAAGACCCCCGAGACCCGGCAGACCATGCTGTTCTCGGCCACGATGCCCTCGGCCATCGTCACGCTGGCCCGCCGCCACCTGCGCCACCCGATGAACATCCGCGCCGAGTCGTCCTACGACACGACCATGGTCCCGGCGACCGCGCAGTTCATCTACCTCGCCCACGACCTCGACAAGCCCGAGATGATCGGGCGGATCCTGCAGGCCGAGGACGCCGGCAAGATGATCGTCTTCACCCGGACCAAGCGCCAGGCACAGCGGATCGCCGAGGACCTCGAGGAGCGCGGCTTCAAGACCAGCCCGCTGCACGGCGACATGGCGCAGGTCTCCCGCGAGAAGGCGCTGACCAAGTTCCGCGAGGACAAGCTGCAGGTGCTGGTGGCCACCGACGTCGCGGCCCGCGGCATCGACGTCGCCGGGGTCACCCACGTCATCAACTACTCCTGCCCCGAGGACGACAAGGCCTACGTGCACCGCATCGGCCGCACCGGGCGCGCCGGGGCGTCGGGCATCGCGATCACCTTCGTCGACTGGGCGGACCTGCACCGCTGGAAGATGATCAACAAGACCCTCGACCTGCCCTTCGACGAGCCGCAGGAGACCTACTCGACCTCCGAGCACCTCTTCCACGACCAGGGCATCCCGCCGGGCACCAAGGGCCGGATCGTGCCGGAGAAGCCGCGCGAGCCCCGTGAGCCTCGCGAGCAGCGCGACCGCGGCCCCCGTGAGCGCGGAAGCGAGCGCGGCGACCGAACTGACCGAAGCGACCGGCCCAAGCGCAACCGCAACCGCAGCCGGACCCGCAGCGGCGAGAAGGTCGAGGTCTCGGCGCCCGCCGAGGGCGCGGCCGCCGGCGGCGACCAGCCGGCGCGCGAGGGTGCGCCCCGCAACCGGCGGCGCCGTCGTCGTACCAACTCGGGATCCGGTTCCGGCGAGGGCGCCAGCACGAGCACCAGCCCCGCGACCGCCTGACTTCTCGGGTAGTTCCTGCACTTCTGGGGGTTGCAACGCCCCAGAAGTGCAGGGATCCCAGGTTAACCTGGGATCCCTGCACCCAGCGGCCGCCGAGACACCGATCAGGCCGTGACGTCGACCTCGGTGCCGATGGGCGCGAAGTCCCACAGCGCGATGGCGTCGTCGCGCTCCTGGCGGATGCAGCCGTGCGACTGCGGGGTGCCGAGCTGGGCGACGGTCTGCACCAGATGCCCGTTGTCGATCGGGATGTCGTGGAACCCGATGGCCGCCCCCTCGGTGCCCTGGGTGAAGCGGACGAAGTACTGCATCGTGCCCGAGTCGTCGACGCCCCACGCGTGCTCGGACCTGGAGTAGACCGAGTAGGTACCGGGGTCGAGGTTGTCGTAGAGGCTGCCGGAGACCAGGTAGGTGCGTTCGACCGTCCCGTCGTCGTCGACGAGCCAGACCCGCTGGTCGCTCTGGTCGAAGACGATCCGCTTGCCCTCCCCCGAGTCGACGGGGACCGGCGGGTCGAGACCGCTGGGGTCGTTGTCCGCCACGTCGTCCTGCGGCTCGGTGCTGGGACTCGAGCCGGCGCTCGTCCCGGCAGCCTGGTCCTTCGAGCCGCCCTGGTCCTTCGAGCTGCCCTGGCCCGGGTCGTTGCGCTTGGTCCCGGGCCCAGAGGCCGCCGACGGCGTCGGAGCGAGCGAGGTCGAGGCGCCGGCCAGGACCGAGTCGGCAGCCGTCCCGGCATCGCGGCCGGCGCCGTCCTGCCCGTCGCCGCTCGCCACCGACGGCAGTACGCCGATCCCGCCGAGCATCGCGATGCCCGTGACGCTCACCGCGGCGCCGAGAACGGCGAGCCGTCCGTAGCGCGGGCGGACCTTCTCCGCGCGCCGTCGCCCCGCAGGCGCGGCCCGGCGGCGCGGCGGTTCGGCGCGGTGGCTGGGCATCTGCTCAGGCCCGAGCCACCCGCGCGGCGAGGTTCCCCGCGACCTCGCGGTAGGCCTGCGCGCCCTTGCTGCTGCGGCTGGTGGCCAGGATCGACCGCCCGGCGGCCGGTGCCTCCGCGAACTTGATGGTCTTCGGGATCGGCGGCTCGATCACCTCGAGCTCGTAGGTCTCCGAGATGTTGTCGAGCACGGCCCGGGCGTGGATCGTGCGGCCGTCGTAGAGCGTGGGCAGCACTCCCCAGACCTCGAGGTCGCGGTTGGTGAACCGGCGTACGTCGTGGACGGTGTCGAGCAGCTGGCCGACGCCACGGTGCGACAAGGTCTCGCACTGAAGCGGGATCAGCACCCCTTGGGCCGCGGTGAGAGCGGCAACGGTCAGCACGCCGAGCGAGGGCGGGCAGTCCAGCAGGATCCAGTCGTAGTCCTCGCCCTGCTCGGCGAGGTCCTCGACGACCGTGCGCAGCACGTGCTCGCGACCGGTGCGCGTGAGCAGGTCGGCCTCGGCCCTCGCCAGCTCGATCGTGGCCGGGAGGAGGTCGACACCGTCCTCGGTGGTCACGATCGCCTCGGTGGGCGCCAGCCCCTTGGTCAGCACGTGGTGGACCGAGAGCTCGAGGTCCTCCGGGTCGATGCCGAGGGAAAAGGTGAGGCAGGCCTGGGGGTCGAGGTCGACGAGCAGCACCCGGTTGCCCAGCTCGGCCAGGGCCGCCCCGATCGAGGCGACGGTCGTGGTCTTGGCGACGCCACCCTTCTGGTTGGCGATCGCGAGGACTGTCGTACGTCGCTGGCTCATGTCGGATCCCATCATGCCGGACACCCGGGCCGGAGGCGGTATCCCACCTGCCAGACTGCGGCCATGTCGAAGACCGCCCTCGTGACCGGCCCGACCGCGGGCATCGGCCACTCGTTCGCCCAGCAGCTCGCCGCCCGCGGCTACGACCTGGTCCTGGTCGCCCGTGACGAGGAGCGGCTGGAGAAGACCGCCGCCGAGCTCCGCGCCGCGCACGGCGTCGAGGTCGAGGTGCTGCCCGCCGACCTCACCGACCGCACGGACCTGGCCCGGGTCGAGGCCCGGCTGGCCGACGCCGCCCGTCCGGTCGACCTGCTCGTCAACAACGCGGGCTTCGGGCTCAAGGGCCGGTTCCTCGACAACTCCGTGGACGCCGAGACCGCGATGCTCGAGGTGCTCGTCACCGCAGTGCTCCGGCTCTCGCACGCCGCACTTAGGTCGATGTCCGCGCGCGGCAGCGGCGGCATCATCAACGTCTCGAGCGTGGCGGCGTTCCTGCCGCGAGGCACCTACAGCGCCGCGAAGGCGTGGGTGAACAGCTTCTCGGAATGGGCGGCCAACGAGTACAAGGACCGCGGGGTGAGGGTGATGTCGCTGTGCCCAGGCTTCACCAAGACCGAGTTCCACGAGCGGATGAAGGTCTCGCGCGGCTCGGCACCCGAGTTCATGTGGCTCGAAGCCGACAAGCTGGTCGCCACCGCGCTCTCGGACTTCGACAAGGGCAAGGTCTTCTCGATCCCCTCGCCGCAGTACAAGGCGATCACCACCGCCGCCCGGCTGGTCCCCAACAGCGTGTTGCAGCGGTTCCAGTCGATCGGCCGCAAGTAGCGGCTACTCGCTCAGCGCGCTGATCGGCGCCAGCGGCACCAGCCCCTCGGCCAGAGTGCGCAGCCTGGGGTCGAGAGCAACGAGGGCGTCGGCCTGGAGCCGGGTGACGGCGACGTACTCCGCGTCGGAGGTCGTGTCCCAGCCCTGCTCGCGAGCGAGCTGGAACGACGTCCAGCGCGACACCCGGTCGCTGAGCACCCGGATCTTGAGCTCGGTGAGCCGGGTGTGCAGCCGTCTGGCCTCGGCCTCGGCCAGCTCGCCGCGCTCGACGGCCTGCAGCAGCAGGGTGAGCGCATGGGAGCGGACGGCGTTGGGGGCCACCAGCTGGTGGGCGGGGTCGACGGCCAGCTCGTCGCTCACGATGCGCACCAGGGCAGCCGCGTCGATGGCGTAGCGGGTCATCCGCCGATCACCCCCGGAGTGGTGCGTCCCGACCGCGCGGCCGCCGCCTCGGCCAGGGCCAGCAGCCGCTCGTAGTCGCCGGCGTCCGTGGTGTGGCAGCCGAGCTCGTGGTCGTGCTTGCCGAGACCGTGGTGGTCGCTGGATCCGGTCACCACGAGACCGAGCCGTCGCGCGATGCCGCGCAGCTGCTCCCGGTCGTCGGGCCGGTGGTCCTGGTGGTCGACCTCGAGACCGGCCAGGCCGAGCCCTGCCAGCTCCGCGATCGACCGCTCGGGCATGGCATCGGGACCGTGCCGCCCCCACGGGTGGGCCAGGACCGTCACTCCCCCGGCCTCCCCGACGATCCGGACCATGTCGACCAGCGGCGCGGCGTAGCGGTTGACATAGGCGGGCCGACCGGGGTTGAGGTAGCGCCGGAACGCCGTGCTCCGATCCCGCACCACCCCCAAGGCCACTAGCGCGTCGGCGACGTGCGGGCGCCCGGCCGCGGCGGTGCCCTCGGCGACGCGGCGTACGTCGGCGATGTCGACGTCGACGCCAGCCCCGCGCAGCCGCTCGAGCATGGCCGGTACCCGGCTGTTGCGGCCGTCGAGGATCTTCTGCAGGTGGGTGACCAGGGGTGGGTAGGTCGGGTCCGGCAGGTAGGCCAGCAGGTGGGCGCCGCGACCGAGGTGCCGGGTGCTGATCTCGATGCCCCGCACCAGCGTGACGCCGACCTCCTCGGCCGCGACCGCCGCGCTGGCCCAGCTCTCGGTCGTGTCGTGGTCGGTCACCCCGAGCACGTCCAGGCCTGCTGCCTTGGCGGCCCGCACCAGCTCCTCAGCCGTCTGCGTGCCGTCGCTGGCCCGCGTGTGGGTGTGGAGGTCGATGCGCACCTGAGCACCTTAGGGTCCGCGACCCCCACGCCGACCCGCCCGTTCAGTACCGGCGGGTCAGCGACGACCCCCACGCCCACCCGCCCGTTCAGTACCGGCGGGTCAGCGGCGGCGGCCACTGACCCGATGGCTCACCAGGCGGGAGCGGGGCCTCCGAAGGGCAGCTCCACCAGAGGCGGGCCGAGCCGGGACACGTCGCGCAGGATCCAGTCGTCGCGCAGCAGCATGATCGCCGAGGCGGGCCGCAGCACCAGCCAGAGCCAGCGGCCCTCGGCCTCGCCTGCGACGACGGAGCGGTCCCACTCCCCGCTCGCGGCGGAGGTGGAGACCGGCCAGAGCGGCACCGACTGCGAGTCGATGCGCACCCGCACGGTCGCCGGTCCCTGCCCGACCTCGGCGCCGGGGTCGTCGTGGGGGGTCCCGGCGATCCGTCCCCCCAGACCGGTGCCCGGCTCCTCGGTGATCACCAGGACGTCGACGGGGCCGTCGAGGGCCGAGGTCCCCGACACGCAGGTCATCGCGGCGCGGCTCCGGTCGACCGTGCCGACGGCGGCGAAGTCGGTCACGCGCCAGCCCGGGCTCAGCGGCCAGGGCAGGTAGGTCGGGAAGCGCGCGGTCGCACCGAGGTGCTCGACGAAGGCGTCGTACGACGCCTCGGTCGGTCGCCACAACGGCTCGATGACGCCGTGGTCGGGACACGACCAGCGGTTGTCGACCTGCACGACCGGTGTCGTGCACCGGGGACATCCGACCGACAGCACCATGGGATCAACCGTCCAAGACAGGCGAGAGGCCGGTCAAGCGTTCCAGTGGACGAGTACCGGTGTCTCCCGCTCGTGGCCGAGCACCGAGACCGTGCCGGTGTCGAGCTTGAACAGCCGGCCCTCGTCCACGGGCTGCTCCAGCCAGCGCGCCGCCAGCGCCCTGAGCGCGTGCCCGTGGCCGACCAGCAGCACGTCGCCGGTCACGCCGAGGCAGCGCTGCACGACCCGGTCCAGCCGGGTCGCCACCTCCTGCGCGGTCTCGCCGCCGGGACAGGGGTGGGTCCAGACCGTCCATCCCGGAACCTTCTCGCGGATCTCCTCGGTGGTCACGCCCTCGTAGTCGCCGTAGCGCCACTCCAGCAGGTCGTCGTCGACCTCCGCCTCGGGAAAGCCGGCCAGGGCGGCCGTCCGCCTGGCGCGCTCGAGCGGCGAGGTGAGCACCAGGGCGAACTCCTCCCCCTTGAGCCGGGGTGCCAGCGCCCGCGCGGCCGCCTCGCCCTCGGCGGTCAGGGGGATGTCCGTCGAGCCGGTGTGCCTCCCGTCCCGGCTCCACTCGGTCTCTCCGTGCCGCACCAGCCAGACGTCGCCCACGAGGTCACCGGTAACCGGGTGGTGCCGGGTCAGTCCTCGGCCAGCACGACGACCGCGTCGCCGGGTCCGATGGTGTAGGTCTGCGACTTCGGCGGGTTGACGACGACGCCGAACTTCAGTCCCGGCTCGGCCAGCAGCGCGGACTTGAGCCCGATCGCCGTCTCGTTGCGCCGGCTGGCGCCCGCCACGACGGTGGCCCAGCTGACGTCGTCGCCGGGCTGGACGTACCACTCCGCGGGCCGCAGGTAGATCTCGCTGCCGTCGGCGCCGAGCAGCTCGGTGAAGACCGCCTCGAGCCGGCCGTCCTCCGAGAGCTGGGTGACCACGAGGCTGACGATCTCGCCGCTGACCACGATGTCGTCGACGTCGGCCACCGAGGCGAGGACCCGGTTGCGGTCGTCGAGCATCTCGCTGACCACGGGCGTCTCCGAACCGATCCGGCGCAGGATGTCGCGGACGTGGAGCAGGCTGACCAGGGTCCGCGAGTCGGCGGTCTGCACGTCGAGGTCGCGGTCGTAGCAGAGCACCACGATCTGGTCGAGCTCGGCGTTGACGTGCTGCTCGAGGACCGCACGGCTGGTGGTGGACGCCTTGACCACGGTGACCGCGAGGTTCTGGAAGCTCGGCAGCTCGGGCTCGCCGTACGCCGTGAGGACGGTCAGCGTCGAGCCGGGCGTCGCGTATCGGTCCAGCTCGCGCACCACGATGGGCGCGCGGTCGTTCCAGCCGATCACCAGGGCCTGACTGGGGCTGGGCTCCACCGCAGTCTGCTGCCCGAGCCTGTTGAGGGCCGGCTCGGTGAGCGAGCGGGACTGCCCCTCCAGCGCGGAGTCGTCCTCGACGACCACGATCAGGGTCTGGTCGGCGGTGAGCACCGTGTCCGACGGGGGGTTCAGCTTCGAGGTGGTGCCGTCGAGGATGCCGCAGACCGTCGCCGCCTCGAACGCGAGCTGGGCCTCGGCGTACGTCGACCCGGCGAGTCCGTGGTCCTCGAAGAAGTAGAACTCGTCGCCGGAGTAGTCGAACAGCTCGGTGTAGACCGCCGCTGCGCCGGACTGGCGCGAGGTCTGCACCACGAGCTTGGCGACGGTCTCGCGGATGTCGAGCAGCGTGGTCCGGCCGGCGCCCACGAGCGAGGCGGCCTCCAGGTTGCTGGGGTCCTGGATCTCGGCGACGATCCGCGGCCCCTCCTCGCCGTTGTGAGTCAGCGCCAGCAGGGTCTTGATGACCTCGGAGTCGGGGTCGTCGGAGTCGGGCGCCAGGAGGATGACCGAGCGAGCGGTGTCGTGGCTGCTCAGCCGCAGGTCGTCGATGTCCATCGGCGAGCCGGAGCGGCAGATGATCCGGGTCCCTCGCCGTTCGGGCACCTTGACCTTGAGCTCGTCCTCCATCTCGACCTTGTCCCGGTCCGCCAGGATCACGATGACGGGGTCCTTGCGGCTCTCGTTGGCCAAGGTGAGCTCGGAGATGATGGTGAAGATCGACTCCGACCAGCCGAGGATGACCGTGTGGTCCTGCTCGAGGACGATCGAGCGGCCGCGGCGCAGGTCGGCGAGCTTGGTGTCGATGCCGCTGGCGAGCACGCCGATCAGGGCGCTGACGATGAAGAGCCCGCCCAGGGTGAGGGCGAGCATCGTGAGCTTGAACCGCCAGCTGCCCTCGTCGCCGCCGATGGTGCCCGGGTCGAGCGCGTGCAGCAGGTTGTAGAACAAGTCGGCGAAGAAGTTGCGGTGCCCGGCGCCCTCGGGTCCCATCCCCGCCACGGTGAGGATGAAGGCGAACACCACGATCAGCAGCAGCGTCGCGCCGAACAGCCAGGCGATCAGGGCCGGCGTGCCCGACGACATCGAGTTGTCGAACATGTAGCGCAGCCGGTCACCGAGGCCGGACTTCTTCTCGGTGGCGGTCTTCACCGAGGGACCGCGGCTCTCGGTCATCGCCTTGGCCGTGCGGACCCGCAGCTGCTGTCCCGTGCGCGCCATCTTCATCCTCTCCAGTGCGCGCCGGGCATTCGGCGCGAAATTGCCCGGCTGATCCTCCCCCACGTACCCCATCACAGTCACTGGCACGATCGGGCCATGCAGCGCCGCCCTTCGGCCGGTACGACCGGATCTCGGCGCAGGGCGGGCGCCGGGGTGGGCGGGCGCCGGGCGCTCAGCGCACCCCGGCCATCAGCCTCGTGATGGGCCTGGTGAGCGCCAGCACGAGCAGGCCGGTGGCCACCGCCACGGCGCCGAGCAGCAGGAAGTAGCCGGTCTCGTCCTTCGGGTCGTAGCGGCCGGCCAGCTTGCCGGCCATGGCGGTGCCGAACGCGACGGAGAGGAAGTAGAGCGCGACCATCTGGGTCTTGAACCGCTCGGGCGAGAGCTTGGTCGACAGGGAGAGACCCACGGGCGAGATCAGCAGCTCCGCGAGCGTGAAGACCAGCAGGAGTCCCGCGAGCAGCAGCAGGGGCGTGGTGTTCTTCCCGCCCGGCGCGAGCAGGAACGCCCAGAACGCCAGTCCCATGATCACCGCGCCGAGGCCGAACTTGATCGGCGTCACCGGCTGCCGCTCACCGAGCCGGGTCCAGATCGCCGCGAAGACGCCGGCGAGGACGATGACCATCACCGGGTTGATCGAGTTGACCCACGAGATCGGCATGTCCCAGCCGAACAGGTCGCGGTCGAGCCGCTTGTCGCTGAAGATCGTCACCACCGTGAACTGCTGCTGGTAGAGCGACCAGAAGACCGCGTTGCACACGAACAGCGGCACGAACGCCCAGACCCGGCTGCGCTCGGTGTCGCTGATCTCCGAGGACGTCAGGATCACCACGAAGTAGGCGACCGAGGCCACGCTGACGATGCCGAGCACCCAGTCGGCGAGGTTGCCCGCGGTCATCAGCCCGGTCGCGGCCAGGACGGCGATGGCGATCGCCACGGCGGCGAGCGCGGCGGCGTACTTCATCCGGAGCGAGGGCTCGAGCGGGTTGGGGACCTCGTGGGTCTCCTCGGGGAGGGTACGCCGGCCGAACGCGTACTGCGTGAGCCCCAGCGCCATCCCGACCGCTGCCGCCCCGAACCCGTAGTGGAAGCCGACGTCGTCCTGCAACAGCCCGGTGAGCAGCGGACCGAAGAAGGCGCCGATGTTGATGCCCATGTAGAACAGGGAGAAGCCCGCGTCGCGACGTGGGTCGTCCGCGGCGTAGAGCGAGCCCACCAGCGCGGTCGCGTTGGCCTTCACCCCGCCGCTGCCGAGGGCGACCAGGCTGAGCCCGACGCCGACACCCGTGAGCCCGGGCAGCAGCGCGAGCGCCACGTGGCCGGCCATCACCACGCTCGCGGAGGCGAACAGGGTCCGCTCGGGGCCGAGCAGCCGGTCGGAGACCCAGGCGCCCAGGATTGTCGCGAGGTAGACCGCGCCGCCGTAGGCGCCGACGATCCCGGTGGCGGTGGCCTCGGAGATGCCGAGGCCTCCCTTGCTCGCGGAGAAGTAGAGGTAGATGACCAGGATGCCCTGCATCCCGTAGAAGCTGAACCGCTCCCACATCTCGACGCCGAACAGGTTGGCCAGCGCCCAGGGCTGCCCGAAGAAGCGGGTGTCGCGCCTCCCTTCCGCCTCCGGCCGTGCGTGGACGTCGGTGCGCGCGCTCATGCGGGCCCGGTTACCCGATCCGCTGGAGGACATGCTGCCGCCGCACATTGGTTGTCGACAACCAACCGGGCAGCAGGGTTGTCGACAACCAACCCCGTGCGAAGGGGCCTACCGGGCGGACGCGGCCTCGCCTGGCCAGTTCTTGTCCGGCTGCGGCACCGGCCGGCCGGGCTGCTCGCCGCCGCGCGCCTGGAGGTAGCTGTCCTTCGGCACCATCACCTTGCGGCGGAAGATGCAGACGACCTTGCCGTCCTGGTTGTAGCCGATCGTCTCGACGTGCACGACGCCGCGGTCGTCCTTGGAGGTCGACTCCCACTTGTCGAGCACGGTCGTCTCGCCATAGAGGGTGTCACCGTGGAACGTCGGGGCGACGTGGCGCAGCGACTCGATCTCCAGGTTGGCGATCGCCTTGCCGGAGATGTCGGGCACCGACATGCCGAGCAGGATCGAGTAGACGTAGTTGCCCACCACGACGTTCTTGCCGAACTGGGTCGTCTCCTCGGCGTAGTGCGCGTCGAGGTGGAGCGGGTGGTGGTTCATCGTGAGCAGGCAGAACAGGTGGTCGTCGTACTCGGTGACCGTCTTGCCGGGCCAGTGCTTGTAGGTCGCACCGACCTCGAACTCCTCATAGCTGCGTCCGAACTGCATGCGCCCATCCTCCCTGCCGGGACGGGGTGGGTCACTGCGTGGCCGCGTGGGCTATCTCACGAGCCTCCGCCACCGGCCTTGCGGCGGTGCATCTTGGGCCCGGCACCGCCGACCACCTCGGAGCCGTGCGCCTTCTCCTGCACCGGGCCGTCCTCGTGGACGCCCTTCTCCTTCTTGTTCTTCCGGTCCAGCGCTTCGCGCATCTTGGCCTTGAGGTCGTCATTCGCTCCGGGCATGCCCCTACCCTCGCACCCCACACCAACCCGGTCGAGCGGTTTCAGGTGGGGAGCAGCGGCGGCAGCAGGTGCTGGTCGACGCCGGGCACCGGCTGGCCCATCGCGTAGCGGTAGAGGTTCGCCTCCAGGGTCGCGCCGACCGACGCCGAGACGGCCAGCCCGAACGCGACGGCGAGCACGCTGACCACGAACACGACTCCGCCCGCGACAGCGACCAGCCCGGACCCGAAGACCATGAACCCAGCCGCGACGAGGACGACGGGGAGAGCGAACCACATCACCACCACCCACGGGAGGGCCGCGGTGATTCCGGACACGAGCACGACGGTGAAGCGTCCGCGCAGCAGCGACACCGAACGGCGGACCGTGGCGATCGGCATGGTGCCCTCGACCATGATCACCGGCGCAGCGAAGACCGTCGCGACGGCCCAGCCGAGGTTGATCGAGAGCGCGGCCAGGAGCCCGCCGATGCCGAACCGCTCGAGCACCCGGGTGATCGCGCCCACCACGGTCGTAACCGCCGCCCAGGCCAGCAGCTGGCGCTTGCGCGCCCAGGCCATCGCCAAGGCGTCTCGCACCGTCACGGGGCGCCCCTCGGCTCGCAGCATCGCGCCCGCGACGACAGCGCCGATGACGAACTGGAAGACGAAGGTCGCCGCACCGGCGCCCGCGGAGACGATGAGGGCCGACTCGACATCCTGGCCGTAGCTCGCATCGTAGTGGAGCCCGTGCAGGGCGGGCAGGACGACCGCTGCCCCTGCCAGCGTCGAGAGAACCGCGCCGGCGAAGACGAGTGCGATCATCGAGCGGTCCGCGAAGACCATCCGGTAGGTCGCCTCGACGAGCTGCGTGGACGGCTTGAACTTCGGCTGCTTGCGTCGCCATCGGGGCGCGCCCTCGGAAACGGGCCGGTAGACGTAGTGGGTCCACTGCTGGCCGTCCCAGTAGCGCTGCTGCCGAGCATCGGTGTAGTCGGGGTACCACCCGGCGGCGTGCTCGGCCATGGGGAGATGCTAGGGCGTCATTGACGATATGGCAGCAGGATCCCGCTGCGCTCGGTCACCGCACCGGTCGCGTCGAGCGTGAGGGTTCCGATCGTGACGGGCTCGCGGTCGACCGTGATCCACTTCTTCAGCCCGCTGCGCACGGTCTCCCAAAGCCGGCTGTGCTCGCGCGCGTCGCGCACCTTGACGGCGTAGTCGCGCAGGGTGACGTCGAGCCGGTCGTCGTGCACGTCGAGCAGCGCGTAGGTCGTCAGCCCGAACTGGAACGCGCCGCCGTGGGTCAGCTGCAGGATCCCGTCCTGGGCGGTCGCCGTGACGTCGTGCACCTCGCCGCAGAGGTAGACGTCGACGCCGAACCTCTTGAACACCTTCCAGAGCCGGGACCGCGAGCCGCCCGGGTAGTGCAGCTGGCTCGAGCCGCGGGCCCGGACCGGCTCCAGGATCGGCACGTGGCCCTGGACGAAGATCCAGGGCACGCCGTCGAGCTCGGCCTTCCGGAGCACCGAGACCAGCCAGCGCAGCTGCGGCCGGTCCACCCTGATCCGGGCGTGGTCCGGGGCGATGTCGAACGGGTCGATGGTGACGACCTGGACGTCGGGCGCCGGTCGGAAGGCGTACGCCGTCCCGGCGTGCGGCCCGGTCGGGTGGTCGGGGAACCGAGGCCGGCCGGACGCGGTGCGGGTGAGGTAGCGCGCGAACTCCTGCTGGAACACCGGCGCGAGCCGGCGCTTCGAGACGGTCCACGGGTTGTCGCCGTACTCGTGGTCGCCGGGAGCGGCGAAGAGGTCGAGGTGGTGGTCGCGGAACCGCTTCAGGTACTGCGGGTAGTAGGTCGCCGCAGCCAGCCGGGTCGCGGCGGCGCGTTGGTCCGGGTTGCCGACCGGCCCGAAGTTGCCCGTGTGGTGCGAGTCGCGACCCCAACGACCGTCGACGAGGTCGCCGGCCACCAGGACCGCGTCGGGAGCCTGCCGCTGCCAGTCGTCGAGGACATGGTCGATCGCCCGTTCATAGGCGGGGCTGGTCGAGTTCGCAGAGCGGCGCGGCTCCCAGAAGCCCGGGCCCTTGCGCAAGTCGCCGACGTCCGCATTGAGGAAGTCCGGGCTCGAGACTAGCCGCAGCCGGCGGGCGGTGTCGGGAGGGCCGGCGGCCACGGTGCGCGCCGGTGGCTGGCTCGCGACGCCGCCGTCGGACACCGTGACCGCGAGGGGTCCGGGCGCGGCCCCGGCCCGGATGACGACCTGCACGTCGAGGGCCCGCTCGTCGACGACATCGCAGACGAGCGTGGCCGCGTCGGCGGAGAGGTAGGAGCGTCGTCGTACGACGGTGCTCGCTGCGCACTCGTCCGGCAGCCGGGCCACGGTGCCACCGGCCACGGTGAGCGTCGTCTCCGTGGCGGCGCCGGCCTGGACCGTCAGGTGCAAGGTCGTCACGCTGCCCGCGGTGACCGGTGCTGTGGCGACATCGGCCCACGCGACCGCGGTGACCCGGCCGCCGGTCGTCTGCCCGGCGACCGACCGCGCAGCCCCGGCCGGCGTCGTCAACACCACCGCAGCCATGGCAAGGCACGCCCACAGCTGCGGGAGTCGTCGGGTCGTGTCCATGGCGTGTCGCACGATAGGCCCCCGCGACCGGGCAGAGTTGGCGCATGGAACCCGACGCGCCGTCGAGCCGTCACACGGGAATGCGATCGCTCGCGCTGTCCTGTGTTGCCCTGATCCTTCCGCTGTCGCTCGCCGCCTGTGGCTCGAGCGACGGCGACCACGACGTCGCCACCGACCCGGTGCCGAGCTCATTCACTCCGGCGACGCCCACCCCGACACCCACCCCGAGCGTGGCGCCGACCACGGGCACCTACCCCGAGTTCGCGCCGACCGACTACACCTACGAGCTGACCGTCTCCTGCTTCTGCATGGCCTCGCGCACGCCGATCCAGATCACGGTCGCCGACGGCCAGGTCGTGGGGGCGACCTTCGGCAAGGGCCACTCGGGCCGCGGCCAGGTCCAGTCCGGGGACGCGGTCGACCCGGCGTTCGCACTGACGATCAACGACGTGATCGCACGGGCCAACGACACCAAGGCCGCCTCGGTGAAGGTCGACTGGCCGGCCGGCCAGGACTACCCCAACAGCGTCTATGTCGACGGCAGCAAGCAGATCGCCGATGACGAGATCGGCTACACGATCGCTAACGTCCAGGTCAGCTGAGCCCAGGTCAACCAAGCCGTAGCGCCGACAGCAGCTCGTCGAGCACCGCGTACTGCCGCTCGGCCGGGAACCGCTCGGGGTCGAAGAGCGCCTGCACCACCAGGCCGTGGGTGAACGCCGTCAGCACGTCGACGACCGTCTCGCGGTCCCGGTGGGCGAGCTCGCCCGCCGCGACCGCCTCCTCGACCAGGGGTCGCAGCCGCTCGCGCCACCGCTCGTAGCGCGCCGCCTCGGCCGATCCCAGGTCGGCGTCGGCGAGCGCAAGGTCCCAGAAGCCGACCCAGACCCTGCTCAGCGCGCTCGCCTCGTCGCCGTCCACCAGGACCGCCCGCAGCCGCGCCCGCAGCCCCTCGATCCCACCCAGCCTAGCGCCCGCAGCCGCCATCCGAGGTGTCGTGCGTTCGTGCAGGACCTCGAGCGCGTGCTGGACCAGCTCGCGCTTGCTTCGGAAGTAGTGGGTCAACAGCCCCGTGGTGGCGCCCATCTCGCGCGCCACCGTCCGCAGGCTGAGCCCTGCGAACCCGGTCTCGGCCAGCACCCGCCACACCGCCTCGGCCACCTCCCGCCGGCGCAGCTCGTGGTCGACGGTGACGGGCATGGTGCTAGGTTACACAACGGTCGTTATGTGATAGCTGAGGAGGACCGGATGCTCACCCACGACCTCGGTGGCGGGGCGGAGCTGCGCTCGCTCGAGCCCTGGCAGGCGGCCGAGTTCGCGGCGTACGTCGAGGAGCAGCGCCCGCACCTGCGCCCCTGGCTGCCGTGGGCCGTCTCCGTCTGCGACGAGCGCTCGGCGCGCGAGTTCCTGCAGCGCTACGCCGACCGGCAGGCCCGCGACGAGGGCCGCATCTACGCCCTCTGGGATGGGGGCCGGATGGTGGGCGGCACCCTGTTCCGGGTCTTCGACGCCGCTGGTGGCATGTGCGAGATCGGCGTCTGGCTCTCCGCGGACGCCGTCGGACGCGGGCTGGTCACCAGGGCGGCCGGGGCGATGGTCGACTGGGCCGTCCACCAGCGCGGCATCCGCCGCGTCGAGTGGCACTGCGTCCCGGAGAACCTGCCGAGCCGCGCGGTCGCCGAACGGCTGGGGATGACCCTGGAGGGCGTGCAGCGCCAGGCCTTCGAGCACGACGGCCGGCTCTGGGACATCGAACTGTGGGCGCTCCTGGCGCGCGACCAGCGGGTCAGCCCTTGAGCTTGTAGTCCTTGAGCAGCGAGCGGCCGATGATCATCTTCTGGATGTCGCTGGTGCCCTCGCCGATCAGCATGAAGGCGGCCTCGCGGTAGAGGCGCTCGATCTCGTACTCCTTGGAGTAGCCGTAGCCGCCGTGGATGCGGAAGGAGTCGGCCACGACCTCGTTGCAGTACTCCGAGGCGAGCATCTTCGCCATCCCGGCCTCGACGTCGTTGCGGTCCCCGGAGTCCTTCTTGCGAGCGGCGCGGACCATCATCGCGTGCGAGGCCTCGACCTTGGTCGCCATCTCGGCGAGCCGGAACAGGATCGCCTGGTGCTCGGCGATCGGCTTGCCGAAGGTCTCGCGCTGCTGGCTGTAGGCGATGGCCAGCTCGAAGGCCCGGTTCGCGATCCCACAGGCGCGCGCGGCGACGTTGACGCGGCCGACCTCGACGCCGTCCATCATCTGGTAGAAGCCCTTGCCGGTCTCCCCACCGAGGATGTGCTCGTCACCGGCCTTGAAGTTCTCGAAGACGGCCTCGGTGGTGTCGACGCCCTTGTAGCCCATCTTGTCGATCTTGCCGGGGATGGTCAGGCCGGGCGCGGTCTCGCCGAACCCCACCTCCTTCTCCACCAGGAAGGTCGTCATGGACTTGTACGGCGAGTCCTCGCCCTCGTCGGTGCGGACGAGGGTGGCGACCAGGTTGGACGTGCCGCCGTTGGTCAGCCACATCTTCTGGCCGTTGATCACCCAGTCGTCACCGTTCTTCACGGCCTTGGTCTTGATCGCGGCGACGTCCGAGCCCAGCCCCGGCTCCGACATCGAGAACGCGCCGCGGACCTCGCCCGTGGCCATCTTGGGCAGGTACTTGCGCTTCTGCTCCTCGGTGCCGTGCTTCATCAGCAGGTAGGCCACGATGAAGTGGGTGTTGATGACGCCGGACACGCTCATCCAGCCGCGCGCGATCTCCTCCACGCACAGCGCGTAGGTCAGCAGCGACTCCCCCAGCCCGTCGTACTCCTCGGGGATGGTCAGCCCGAAGATCCCGAGCTCCTTGAGGCCGTCGACGATCTCCTGGGGGTACTCGTCGGCGTGCTCCAGCTCGGTGGCCACCGGGATGATCTGCTCGTCCACGAAGGTCCGGACCGCCTTGAGGATCTCGGTCTGGTCCTCGGTCAGTCCGTCGGTCTCGCACAGGCGACCCATGGTGAAGCTCCTTGGCGCGGAGGGGTGCTGATCCAGCAGCGCTTGCCAGCGGTGCTGATCCAGCGGGGCGCGGCCGAGGTTACCGGTCGTTCACCTGGGACGCCGTGGCCAGGATCACGACGTGCGGCTGGTCACGGGCCAGTCGGGGCGGTCAGGGACCGGTCAGGGGCCGGGCGTGATGGTCGCGGTCGAGCTCGGCGGTGGCGGAGGCACGGTCGGCGTGTCCGTCACTGTGGGGGTCGGCGGCGGCGGGATGACCGGTTCGACCGGCTGCACCAGCGCGTCGGCGACCAGCATGTGGTGGTCGGTCGTACGCGCGACCTTCCGGCTGCGGTCCTGGACGTAGTTGGAGAACTGCACCTGCGAGCCGAAGATCCAGTCGACGACCATCCCACCCGGGGGCTGGCAGGTGGTGGGGCTGCGGTAGCCGCCGCTGGCCGAGACCATCGCGGCCTGCAGGGTGACCCGGCAGAAGGCCTGCGCCTTGGCGTTGAAGTCGCCGGTCCACACGATGGGGAGGTTGTTGCTGGCGCGGAGCTGGTTGACGAGCGCGATCTGCAGCCGCTGGCCGATCAGCCGCCACTTCTGGGCGTTGCCGCGTACGTCGGCCGGGTTCTGGAAGTTCATGAAGTAGATCTGCTGTCCGGTCTGCAGCGACTGCAGCAGCACCACGGGCATCCGCAGCACCTGACCGTGGAAGTAGGGCAGCTTGAGCCACGTCGTCGAGACCAGGGAGAACTTGTCCTTGCGCCAGGCGATGGAGTTGCGCAGGAAGCCGACCGTGTCGATGTAGCCGGGGAACATGTCGTACTGCGCGGAGGCCTTCTTGACCCACTTGACGTACTGCTCCGGCTGGAACTCCTGCAGCCCGACCACGTCGACCTGGTGGCTCTTGATGAGCTGGACGGCCCACCTCATCCGGAGCGCGCCGTTGGCGTAGCCCTTCTTGCTGCCACGCCCACCCTGGGTGTGGTCGTAGCCGAGGATGTTGAACGAGCTGACCCGGAACGACGTCGGTCCCGTGACGGCGCTCGGCACCGGGATCGGGCTGGTGCCCATCTCGCCGTACTGGTCGGACTTCCGGTCCACGCCGGCCACCGCTAGAGCGGTGCCGCCCAGCGCGATGCCCAGCACCAGCGCGGCGATGGACCAGCCGCGCAGGCCGAGGCCGGACGCAGCCTTCCGGACGACGGTGGGGAAGGCCGTCATGGTGTGTTCCTCCGAGGATCGACGGTGTCGCGCAAGCAGTGTGCCTCCATTGATGCTAAATCCACAACTGCCCCACTGGTCACAGTTTTCACAAAGTGCTCGGCGGCTCGGACCGATCCTGCCTCCACCTCCACGACGTTGCGGAACCGGCGCGGGTTGGCCGCCGTCCGGAAGTTATGGGCAGCACAGGGCACACTTGGCGCATGACAGGGCGGATGACACGGCGGACGACACGGATCCCGGTCGCCATCGCGGGGCTTGCATTGGTCGCCGTGACGGGCGCCGCCTGTGGCAGCGACGACGGTGACAGCGACGCGACCGCATCGGACCCCACGACGTCGGCAAGCAACAGCACCTCGGCGTCCGCCTCGGACAGCCCCGCGGCCTCGAGCTCCCCCAGCGCCAGCGCGGCGCCCAGTGACGATCCGGTGCCCTCGCCGATCGTCAACAAGGCGGTCAAGGCCGCCCTCAAGGACCAGTTCCCGGCCCTTGTCCCCGCAGGCGTGCCCGCCGGGTGGACGGTCCTGTCCGCGGCCTACCAGCCCAAGGGCGGCGGCGTGTGGACCATCGCCCTGACCGACCCGGACGGCGCCCCCGTCACCCTGATGCAGTCGACCGCCTCGGCGGCGGACCTGATCGCTCAGCTGCTTCCAGACGGGAAGCTCGGCAGCACGGTGAAGATCAGCGGCACCGGCAAGTGGAGCGCCTACACCGGCGCCAGCGGCGCCGGCCTCGCCAAGGACCTCTCCGGCACCGGTGCGGTCGTGGTCGGCCCGGACATCAACGTCGTCAGCGACCTGGCCAACGTGCTCCTCACCGCCGAGGACTCCGGCAACACCGACGGCGGCTGAGCGACCGGGCCCGCCGACCCGGCCGTACAGAACAGGCGGGTCACCGCAGACAGACGCCGACCCGCCCGTACAGAACGGGCGGGTCGGCGTATGCAGTGGTGGGAGGGGTCAGTCGCCTTCCCAGTAGCGGCCACCGGCACGGGCCGGGTCGCGCTGGACGGTGGTCACCGGCCGGCGCACCGTCATGTAGACCAACTTGCTGGAGCCGTCGGCCTGCTTCTCCATCCGGGCGACCCGGAAGTCGGTGTAGGTGGTCGTGTAGGCGTTGCGCGACCAGGCGCCGCTGTTCCAGAACGAGTTGAAGTTCGCCAGGTAGCGGCTGGCGTTGTTCCTGCCCTGGATGGTGAAGAAGACCTCGTCCTCGGCGGTGCCGAGGCTGGCCCAGTTCGACGAGCCGGTGAGCACCATGTTGGTGTTGGGGACGCCGTTGTAGGTGCCCTGGATGACGAAGTACTTCTGGTGCGTGTAGTAGTCCAGGATCACGTCGTCCTCACCGTCGTGGTTGAGGTCGAAGTCGTCGTCGGGGTGGTAGTCGAGCCCCGTCGACCGCAGCGGGATCCGGCCGCGCGCCGTGGACGCGCCGAGGATCTGCTTGGTGTGGTAGCCGATCAGCCCGTAGCTGACCCGGAAGTCACAGCCTTCGGCCCACTTCTGCCGGATCGCCGAGGCGAGGTAGTCGCCGCGGGCGCCACGCATCGTGTGCATCGAGAGTGCGAGCTTGGTGCGCGTCTGCCCACCGTTGCCGTCCGGCGTGAGGCACTGGATCTTGTTGAGCATGTCGAGCACCAAGTCGCTCTTCTGCGTCGAGGTCTTCGGGAAGATCCAGGTCGTGTACTTGTCGACCGAGTCGTCGCACGCCGCGCCCTTGGGGGTCCCGCAGAAGCGGATCGGGGGCTGCTTGGTGTTGTAGTCGTGCTTCATGTCCTTGAAGACGTTGTTGAACTGCTTGTACAGCGTCTCGTTGCCGGACATGAAGTAGCCGTCGTTCCACTGGTGGTAGACGGCGTTGCGGGTGAGGTTGACCGAGCCGGTGATCAGGACGTTCTTGGACCTGCCGGCCTGGGAGAAGGTGTAGAACTTCGAGTGCAGGTTGCGGTACTGGTCGGCGAAGGTACGGCAGCCCTGCTTGCACTTGTAGATGAAGTTCTTGGCGAACCGGTTGCTGCCGAGCACGGCCCGGACCCGCTTCATCGCGTGCGTGTCCTGGTGGTCGTTGAGCAGCATCTGGATCTGCACGCCGCGCTTGTGCGCCGCGATCAGTGCGTCAGCGACCCCTTCCCGGTCGAAGGAGTAGACCGCGATCCGGATCGACCCGCCCTTCGGCACGTGGCGGATCGTGTCGATGATCCGGCGCTCGATCTTGAACCGGTCGGCGTTCACGTGAGGGTTGTTGAAGAACGCGCCCTTGTAGGCCTTCCACTTCGGCTTGGGCTTCGGCTTCGCGGTCGTGGTGCCCGCCTTCGCGGTCGGGCCGGCTGCGGCGGCCTGGGCGAGCGGAGCGGACGCCCCAGCGCGCGAGCCGGCGGCGGTCGCCGAGGGGGCCAACCCCCACATCGACACGACGAGCGCGAACGAGACGGCGCACGGCGCAACAGTCGAGAGTCTCTTCACCGACAATCTCTCCCAGTGTGATCGGGTGCGTGTCCGCGAGGGACGAGGGCGCACACGCAGTGTCAACTTGAACCCGGTGTCATGTCGGGCGGACCCTCTCGGGCGATGCGACGGACGTCCGCGAGCAGATCAGCGACGAGTGTAGTGGCAGAGTCGAGGAGTTCCCCATTCGACACGGTGTCCGGGCGTGGCCCCGTCGGCGCCTGCACCGGCACCCGAAGGCTCTCGATGCTGCCAACAACCTGGTAGCCGCGCCGCTCGATGATTCCGATGGCGCGCTCGGCCCGCTCGCGACAGTCCGCGACCTGGTCCTCGTCGGCCGCCAGCCGCTCCCCCTCCTGGCGCACCAGGTGGCCCTCGGCCAGGTAGCCCCTGATCCAGGTCCCGCGGTCCACCGGCTTGCGGAACGCCGTCAGGTGCCGGTTCACCCGGCGCAGCAGCTCGATCTGCACCACCCCGAGGGCCGGGTTACGCGGCTCCTCGGGTGCGTCGTAGCGGTCGGCGTCCAGCCCGAGTACGCCGGCGAAGTTGCGCCAGTGCTGGTCGCGTGGTGCTCCTGACCCCGGCATCGGCAGCACGTGGACTCGCTCGGGCGGGACCAGTCGGCCCCAGCGGCGGAGCACCCCACCGAGGTCCCAGGTCCGCCACCCGAACTCCGGCTGCCCGCCCAGGCGCTCACCGCGCATCCGACTCAGCGGCTTGGTGCCGCCGTTCTTGACGTACTCGGCCCAACCGGAGGTGAGCATGCCCAGGGTGTCGCGCGCCGTGATGACGACGTGCACCTGCGCCGGCGCGAGCGACTCGACCAGGCCTCGGGCCTGCTCACGGCCTGCACCGCACATGAACTCGTGGGTCAGGATCGCGGGACCTCGGTGGCGGTTGACGGCCTTGACGAGCCGGGCGAGGGTGCCGGGTGCCTGCGGGTGGCGCTGCTCCAGGTGCGGTCGCCCCTGCAGCTCGAGAGCCGCCCAGAGGTGCTCACGATGTCCTGCGCCCGGCAGCAGGAAGCCGTCACGCGCGAGGGCCTGCTTCGACCCCCACAGCACGGACTGGAGGTAGGTGGTCCCGGTCTTGGGCAACCCGATGTGGAGGAAGACCTGGTCGGCCACGGTCCGGACTGTCCTCGGCCTCAGACGCTCTGGCGGTACTTCTCGAGCAGGGCGGCCAGCTTCGCCTCGTCGCGAGCGGCCACTGGGAGCAGCAGCTCGGTGACGATGTCGGTCAGCTCGGCTAGCCGGATGTTGAGCGCCCGGCACTCCTGCACCTCGGCCTCGAGGCGCCGTACGCGGCGACGCAGGTCCAGCGCCTCGCCCGCCCGGGTCGAGCGGAACCGTTCGACCAGCCCGGCGTCCTTGCTTCCAGCCGCCCCCTTGTCGCCAGCGGACTTCTCAGCCATCGCCTGCCCTCCACTCCACGATCAGCCGGCACACCTTGGAGGCGCCGGGTTGGTCCGAGACGGCGATCGTCTCGCGGTGCACGATCTGCGCACCCCACTGCTCGAGCTCGGCCACGATCTTCGCAGCCTTGCGCCGGCGTACCCGATGCTTGCCGGCGTAGCCGTCGGAGCCGTCCTTGACGAGGAACTCGAGGTAGAGCCGGCCGCCCGCCTCTCCCGACAGCATCATCCGGCACATCCGCCAGAGGCGGTCGCGGGCCGGCTTCTTGGTGGCGTCGACGAGGTGCCGGGCGGTCACGACGGTCCGCCCGGGCCGGCGGGCCACGATCGCGCCCACGGCGAGGACCTGGCGGATCTCCAGCAGGTTCATCTGCCAGAAGGTGACCAGGTGGTTGTCGACCGAGAGCTCCTCGGCCGCCGCGAACGCGCGGGGCTGGAAGTCGAGCCCCAGCGCGGGCTCCCCGAGCCGGCTCATGTAGAGCGCGTCGGCACCGCGACCGCAGCCCACGTCGATGATGGTCCCGAGCGCCCCCTCCAGGCTCCCGACCCACTCGATGAACGGGGACGGCGGCGGCATGCCCTTGAGCACCCGCGAGTAGATGCGGTCCCACCTCGCCCGCCCGACGCGCAGCCCGCGGAACCAGCCGTTGAGCCGGCGTACCGTCGTGGCCGGTGGCTCGAAGTGGAACGCCGGGTCCGGGACGCGCCACGACGCGCCGTACGTCGCGGCGAGCATCCGGCCGGGGTCGGCCGGGGCCGGGAACGAACGGCCCTCGAGCGTGGTCGTGGTCAGCGGGTAGATCCACGACTCCTCGAACCTCTCGCGGATCTCCCCCATCAGGTGCAGGTGGCCGTCCATGAGGAAGCCGCCGAAGACATCGAGGCCGCGGATGGTGCCGTCGGCCTCGACGACGTCGACCTTGAACGCCAGGGCGGAGTAGCGGGTGATCCGGTAGCCATGGCCGACCAGCGCCCGCTGGATCCGGAAGGACTCGCGGATCACGTCCACCGGGTGCGTGTGCGCGCTGACGTAGCCCAGGTCGGCGTCGCTGTCGTTGCCGATCACCTTCCCGTCGCGGTGGGCGCCGAGCAGGGTCCCGTAGGCGAGGAACGCCTCGATGCCGACGTCCTTGAGTGCGGCGATCACCTCGTCGATCGCGTCGAGCATCGGCTCGAGCTCCTCGCGGCTGCGGGTGTCGAAGGCCACGACGCGGCGCAGGTACTTGTCCAGGCTGATCGGCTGGCCGTTCTGGTTGACGACCGCCACGCGGCCCCGGCCCGAGCCGAACGCGATCTCGTAGCGGAAGACCTCCTG
>Ga0068860_100000279_pt1 | contig 73532 bp, 62 predicted proteins | sample KBSSwiS32_FD_66597 | JGI IMG/M metagenome (GOLD analysis project Ga0068860, IMG submission 66597) | Switchgrass rhizosphere microbial communities from Kellogg Biological Station, Michigan, USA - KBS Switchgrass S3-2 | ecosystem: Host-associated > Plants > Roots > Rhizosphere > Soil ... | reverse complement strand
GTTCGAAAAAGAGATACGTACCTGCAGGGCGGTCATGTTGAATTCTCCGTCGAATCCCGCTGGTACCGTGCAGGACATCGAGACACTCAAAAAGATTGAGACACTCTGTGACGAGCTGGGAGTCTATATATTGTCAGACGAAGTCTACAAAGACCTGATATACGTACGCGAAAACTACTCGCTCCACGGCGAGCGCGTCATCACGCTGGATTCTTTCTCCAAAACCTACGCGATGTGCGGACTGCGCGTAGGGTTCCTGCATAGTCCGGACAGGTCACTGGTACAGAAGGTGATAGAGATGAAATCGCACACGGCCATGAACACTTCGATAGTGTCTCAGGCGATGGCACTAGCTGCACTAGGAAGTCCCAGATCCTACGTCGCTAACTATAAGAAAGTCTGGATGGAGCGCAGGGATTTGATGTACGAAGGTCTGAAAGAATTGGGGCTGGAGCTCTGGAAACCCGAAGGCGCTTTCTATCTCTTGCCGAAATTCAAAGAAAGCGGGAAAGTCGTCCATGATCTGTACTACAACTACCAGATGATCACCTACGATGGCGCGTGGTTCGGTGCTCCTGGACATGTGCGTTTCAGCTACGCGCTCGATGTAAAAAAGATACAAGAAGGCCTCAAGAGATTAGGACAATTCTTAAAGACAGAATATCGTTCATATTGATATGCCTTCGTACCAGGAATTCTTCAAAGGAAAGAAAATAACGATGCTAGGTCTTGGGCTTCTCGGCCGCGGCGTCGGTGATGCAGAATTTCTGGCACAGATGGGTGCAGAGGTCTCTGTGACCGATATGAAGTCGGAAAAAGAACTCGAAGTCTCGGTAGAAAAGCTTCGACAGTATCCGAACATCACTTTTTTCCTCGGCGGTCATCAGACTGCGGACTTTACGAAGTGCGATATGGTCATAAAGGCCGCAGGAGTGCCGCTCGCTTCGTCGCAGATATCAGAAGCACGCTCTGCGGGCGTGCCCGTCTATATGTCTACCGCGCTCTATGCGAAATTCGCACGCGAAATGGGCGCAAGAATCGTCGGTGTCACCGGTACACGCGGGAAATCCACGGTGACCAATATGATTTTTCACACGCTGCAGAAAGGCGGCTATCCTTCGCACTTGGGCGGGAACATTCGCGGCATCTCCACCTTGGCGCAGATCAGAGAGGTAAACTCCGGCGACATCTGCGTACTCGAACTCGACTCGTGGCAGCTGCAGGGATTTGGCGATCTGCAGATGTCACCGGATATCGCGGTATTCACGAATTTCATGCCGGATCATCTGAATTATTATCCCAACATGAACGCGTATTTTGCGGACAAAGCCAATATATTTAAATATCAGACGGAGCGCGACACCTTGGTCGTGGGCGAGAGCGTCATAGACCTCGTACGGAAAGCTATCCCGGTCGTGAACCCCACGCTTCCATCGCCTATACCTTTGGACCTGCAGCTTTTGGTCCCAGGAGAGCACAACAGATACAACGCGGCACTCGCTGCTGCTGCGCTCAAGGCACTCAAAATACCTGAAGATGTCGTTCGCATGGGACTTGAGACATTTCCCGGCGTCGAAGGCCGCCTGCAGTTCATGCGCAGGGTTAACAAAGTGAGCATCTACAACGACAACAACGCGACAACTCCCGAAGCGACCGTCGCCGCACTTTCTTCTTTTCCGGAACGCACCATCATCCTTATCGCAGGCGGCTCCGATAAAGGACTCGAACTCGACGAGCTTGTCGAGATGATACAGCGCACTTGCAAGAAAGTCGTACTGCTCGCCGGTACCGGCACCGCCAAGCTTCAGCCCAGCGTTATTGCAAACGCACACGACACGCTCAAAGGCGCTCTCACTGAAGCGCTGGAAGCGGCTCAGCCGGGGGACACGGTGCTTTTCTCTCCAGCATTTGCGTCTTTCGGTATGTTCAAGAACGAGTATGACCGCAACGACCAGTTCGTAGCGCTCGTAAAAGAGCTCAAATAGATAAAAGTGATAAAGTGGGCATATGGCGCTTCCGCAGAAGGTTTACATGGTGGGCATCGGTGGTATCGGTATGTCTGCTCTCGCGCAGATGCTTCATGCACAGGGTCGGGAAGTGAGCGGCTCTGATAGGAGCGAGTCACCGACCACTGAGCTTCTGGAAAAACACGGCATCCACGTGACCCTAGGTGACGGCGAGATTCCCGATGGCACCGAGCTTTTGATATATAGCGACGCAGTTTTCCCGGACCATCCTGTACGGCAGAGAGCAACGGAGAAGCTGATACCCGAGCTCTCGTATTTCCAGGCACTAGGGGATATTTCCAAAACCATGCGCACTGTCGCTGTGGCTGGCACGAATGGAAAGACAACGACCACAGGCATGCTCGCGAAAATCCTGGAAGACGCACAAGCTTCTCCCACTGCAGTGGTCGGCTCCATCGTGCGGGACTTTGAAAGCAATTTCTTGCCTGGAGTTTCGGATCTTTTCGTCGTCGAAGCATGTGAATACAAGAATCATCTGCTTGAGCTCGATCCGGAAATACTCATCATCACGAACATCGAGCTCGACCATACCGACTTTTTTCCTGACCTGGAAGCAGTGATAGAGACGTTTCGCAAAGCGGCGCACAAGGTGTCACGCGAAGGCGTCATCATCGCCGATCCTTCCTCGCCAAACGTCGCACAGGTTTTGGCAGGTGCACAGGCGCGCATTGTCGACTATGCGCAGATGGCGATAGGCTCACTGCAGCTCCCGGGCGAATTCAATAGGATGAATGCGCGTGCAGCCTTGGCCGCGGCCAAGGCTGCATTTCCACCGCTTTCTTTGGAGGCAGGAGTGCATTCTCTTTCACAATTCCGCGGCTCTTGGCGCAGGTTTGAATTCAAAGGCGAGACCAAAGGCGGTGCCACCGTCTACGACGACTACGCGCATCATCCGACTGCCGTAGAGAAGACGATCCTCGCTGCAAAAGAGAAATTTCCTGATAAAAGAATAGTCGTCGCATTTCATCCGCATCTCTACAGCCGCACGAAATCTTTCCTCGACGAATTCGCGGGAGCGCTTTCTAGCGCCGACTTTTCTATCATCGCGCCGATTTTCGCAGCACGAGAAAAAGCAGACCCGAGTGTCTCGCACACGATGCTCGCAGAGCGCGTCCGCGATATGGACGGCGAGTCCGTAGCAGCGGAGAGCTTCGACGAAGTCCGCGACATTCTCGAAAAAGAAGGCCCGGACACGGTCATCATCACTATGGGCGCCGGCGACATCTACAAAGTCGCGGAGCAAATAACCCAGGAATAGTTCACGGGTTCTTCAGATAGCTCTGTTTTGATGCAGAGTGGGGCAGAGCTTAGGAGTACGAGATGCCTAGGAAGAAAGCTATGGCTAAAGCTGCGGCCAAAGCCAAGGGAACTAAACCTCGCAAACGGAAAACCCGCGCTAAGCGCGTTCGTCGTTCGTACGCGGGGCAAGCCATGGATTATCTGATGGAAGCACCGCAGCAGCTCCAGAAGTCTGTTCTACAGCTGCTGAAGTCCTTTCGGAAACATCAGCAATAGCACATCTGCCGGGTCGCCTTTGGGCGCCCGGCTTTTTGCACAAAAAGCGGCAGTTCATCAACTGCCGCCGTGTATCCAAACGATCTTTTCTATTATCCTGCGCAATGCAGGATCAAGGTCTTTGTGTTGGGAGATTACCCTGTAGATCTCCAACTCGACCTCGTCTTTGGGAGCTCGAACGAGCCTGCGAGAATGCCTGAAATCATCGTTCAGCATCATCACAAGAGAACTGGGCCGGCCTTTACGAGCCTGGTCCATGCCGTATTCCACGAATGCTTTCATTTCGCCCTCCTTATTGCTCGTAGACGTATAGCATTTCTGCATGCTAAGGTCTAGCCATGGGCACGCTCTCCATAGTCGGGACGCCGATAGGCAATCTCGAAGACATCACGCTCCGGGCTATCCGCATTCTCAAAGAATGTGACGCTATTTTCTGCGAAGACACGCGCGTGACTTCCAAGCTCCTGCAGAGGTACGAGATATCAAAGCCGCTGGTGCGCTGTGACGCCGAGATGGAAGAAAGTGCCGCAAAGAAGGCGATCGAGATGCTCGACGAAGGCAAGAAAATTGCACTCGTCTCTGACGCAGGTACACCCGGCATATCCGACCCGGGCGCTCGGCTCGTCGCACGCGTGCGCACGTTTGCGCCTGATACAAAAATAGAAGCCATTCCCGGACCAAGCGCTGTCGCTGCTGCAATATCTATCGCAGGACTCGAGAGTGACGAATTCGTATTTATGGGTTTCTTGCCGCACAAGAAGGGCAGACAGACCGCTCTCAAAGAAATAGCCGCATCTGAACGACCCGTAATCCTCTATGAGTCCCCGCACCGCATCTTGAAACTCCTTTCAGAGCTGGAAACCTTTGCACTAGAAAAGAAAGTCATCGTCGTAAAAGAAATAACGAAGATGCACGAAGCTCTTTACTCAGGCTCCGCAAAAGAAGTAAGCGAAAAGCTCACCTCAGACGGCGCTGACCGCGGCGAATTCGTAGTGATCGTACGGCCATAGTTCTTGCCGATGGGTTTTCTTGTCGTTTCTCGTAGAGTCTTCTATACTCTTCGCCGGAGAACTATTGAGGAGTGTCACTGTGCTGAAAACGTCATTCAAGAGCCTCATATCGGGGCTCTGCCTCGTTCTATGGGGGATGTCGGCTTACGGAGCCGATATGACCGAGCGTCCGAATCGCGGCAAGTTGCTCTATGCGCCTGCGTGGGAGGATGAGATGGCAGATCTCGCTAACTCATGTGCCAGCGGGAAAGCCAGCATCGGAAAAGCGGAATGCAGAGTCCTGATGGGCTTGTACGAGACCCCGCATGCCTACGTGGTAGGCACGAACTCGCCCTTGGGCTACGAGCTTCAGGAACTGCATGCGATCATCCTGGATGCTCTCGGCCAAGGGAAAGTCCCTACGATCATCCTGTATTCGTTCCCGGATCGGGATTGCGGAGGCGGCGTACCTAACGACAAGAAGATCACCGCTGCAGGCTATAAGATGTGGATAGATCGGATCAGCAACGCGATCCGACACTACCGTGGTCTGCCGATCAACATCATTATCGAGCCCGGCGGACTCGCTAATATCGTGGTCGAGGCTTACAAGCTCTGTAACGAACGCAAACGCAGCGACATCTTGGCGGAGAGGATCAAGCTGATCCAATATGCTTCATGGAGCTTCGCGTTAGTCGACCGCAGAGGAAAGCGCATCAATCCCAACGCGCGCCTCTTCGTGGACGTCGGTAATCCGGATCGTATAGCCGGGGCGAAGGAGAAACTCGCCATCGCCAATGCTCTGGAAAAGGTGTTGGAGGGAGCGGACATCGACGGCATAAGCGTGAGCGGAGCGAGCGAGCATTCGTTCGACGAAAGCGTGGCCTGGGCAAAGCAGCTCATCGAAGGGATCCGGCTCAAGGTCAGGAAGAAGCTCACGATCGCGATAGACGTCGGACGTTCCGGCAACAAGGTAGAGGGGAGCTGCAGCGCAAAGGGGATCGCGCTCGACACGCTCTCTCCGACACTCGATCATCCCGATCCGCGAGTCGAGCTGGTCATCATCATGTCTGTCCCGGGAGAGACATATGGCGACGGACGCGACTGCGGCCACAACGATCCGCTGGATAACTTCGACCTTCAGGCGTTCCTGGAATTTCTCCGGAATACCACGGCGAACCGGGCGTCAACGGGGAACTGATCTTTGCTTCAAGAATGCGGCCCGCTCACGAGCGGGCCGCTATTTTTTTACGTTTATCTCCGATAGGAGCAGGTTGTTGACCTGCCCTATCCGAAATCGTAGAGTGCATCTTGGAAAACGCGTTCACACGGCGCGGGATCGATTTTTGAATCCATAGAAATAAGGAGGAAAGCGACATGAAAAGGATTTCGTTAGCGATCTTGATCTGCACTTTGACGTTCTTTGCTCAGCCGGTTTTTTCGGCTGGACGAGGCATTGAGGAGGTCGTCAGTAGTTCTAAGTTCGAGCTGATGTTTCCCCATCACGTACCGTTCTATGACTATCGTGGTCTGATAGATGCAGGTAACGCGACCGAAGGTTTCTGCACGACCGGGCGTGACGAGACTCAGGTCCGCGAGTGCGCAGCATTCCTCGCGAATGCGGCTCACGAGACAGGAGACGGCAGCTACATCGCTGAGAGAGGACGGAACAAATGCCCAGATTATTGCGATAAAACGCAAACCGGGGGGTGCGCTCTCGAGCCGGGCAAGTCGTATTACGGCCGAGGCTGGCTGCAGATCAGCTGGAATTATAATTACTGTTCTGCGAGCAGATTCATCTTCGACGATGACGGCCACACCTTGGTCAAGGATCCGGACTTGCTTGAGAGAGATCCTGCCGTGGCCGCTCAAGCATCGCTTTGGTTCTGGATGACACAAGCGGGCGACGGTACGATGTCTCCGCACGACTGCATCGCACGCGGCCACGGCTTTGGCTGCACGATCCGGTCTATCAACGGCTCTCACGAGTGTAACGGAAAGAACAAGGATCAAGTTGCTTCAAGAGTCGAACGCTATGTGCGCTTCCTTGAGATCCTGGGCGGTGGCGGTGTGAAGCCGATAGGTCCCAACGGGTGCTGATCGCGCCGTGCTTGTTCTCTGCATCGATACAAAAAAATGAGGGCGGGCACCGTAGTGCCCGCCCTTCGTATTTGTCGATCCTTCTGACAGATTCGAACTAGCTGAACGTAGACCAGATCTTCCAGCATATCGCCATAGCGAGCAAATACCGGAAGATAGGGTAACGCGCCAGCAAGCAGGTGAAGATGTGGCTGAGCGAGATCGATAGGAGATTCATCTGATCTCCTACCAGAGAGTTTCAGCAGATGTAACGCGCTTCGATGTGCCACGCCTTTCTTTCGGTGAGACGGGTGCATGTGCAGGCAAGAGCGCTTGCGCGCGTGCCTGCGATACCAGCTTCATCTTCTTCACGCTTGGTAGTGCTTCTCGCCCTGGAGACTTATTTTTCGGAACCGCCTGCGCATGTTCAGTGCGAAGGATCGGTGAGCCGAATACCGTTTGGACGGGCATGGGCGCTGATGTACGCGTTGTCCGCTCCGGCGGGAGCGATGCGACTTTCGGTTCAGGCTGCGCTTGTCGCACCATGGGTTCATCTGCGAGCTGTGGTTCGTCCTCTTCTTGTCTTTGCGCAAGCCGCTTTTCGGTCGCGAGCTTCGTATAGAACGCGAGCGCCTCGGATATCGAAGAAAGCCTGATGCGGCCGTCGTCCCTTTCTCGCGCGATACAGGCCATTGCTTCTTCGAACACGTCTGCGAATACGTGCAATTCCGGAGCGACTTTCGCACGGATTTCCCGCATGGTCTTGAAGGGCAGCTTCGGAGGATTGTCTCTCTTGGCACCGAAGTGATACATGAAGATGAGCAATTGGGGTTTTCCCTCTGCTTTCTTCACTGCTTCGCATATGTCCTTGGCAGAGTGGTTGTCTTCGGCGTTGAATCGCACGAGTTCGAACGGGTTTCGTACGCCGTCCGACATGTCGTTGATCTCGCCGTTCTCTCCACCCCATCCGCGGACATGCCATTTGTACCCCACCTTTAACATTTCCTTGAGAGCTCGTTTGTTGTAGTTGCCCTCCGGAGCGGCGAAGCCGTCAGGAAAGTTCCCGGCGAAATGTGCCTTCAAGTCGTCACCCGAACCCTTGATCTCGCTCTCAAGCTCTATGTCGCTCAGCTTGTCGTCGAGGTCGCGGTGCGTCCGGGTATGAGCTTCGATGTCGCATCCCCATTTGCGGACATCGTCGATCTGTTCCCAGTTCATGTACCCATAACCGCCCACCTTCTGCGTAATGATGAAGTGCGTGCAGGGGAGACGGTATTTTTGCAGTTTGGGGTAGAGGTTCTCATACCACGTCAGTTGGCCGTCGTCGGCGGTGATGACCACCGTCGCCAAGGGATCGCTCCCGGGTTTGATCCCTATAGGGCCCGGCATCACTGGAGGTGGAGACATGTATCGCTTGATCTCCGTCCATTTGGTCCCGGCGAAGTTGCGTGCCTGCGCGGAATACGTGATGAGTCCGATGCACAACAGCATTGTTAGCAACCAGGTCTTCTTGGCCATTTCGGACATCACTTTGAGTTTTTCTAACATCTCGATCTTCCCTCCGTTTTGGTGAGCAAGTTCAGCCGTTGTCAGGCTGGCAGGCGAGTAGTCGCAGTCCTAGATGAAGCATGCAACGCGCCGTGTCCGGACTTCCATTTCTTGAGCCGTATCTGCAATATCCACTCCCAGAGGATGGCTTTGAAGAAACAGCACTGGATCACGAATGTCCCCCAGAACGCCGCGGGGACGCATCTGAGAGATGTGAGCACTAGCCTCACGCCGCCGATATTGTACGAATAGCAGATCAGCGCGAACAGCATAGCGCCGATGTCCGTCGTTATCGCTGCTATCGGAATCGTCTCGGTGAGCGCCGGGTTTCTCGTGAAGTAGTAGATGCCGATCGGGAACAGGAACAAATCCAGAGCCATGCCCGTGAGCGCACATATGAACATATAATGCACCACGAAGAACAGCCTGGTATTGCGCCGAAAGAGTTTCCCGACATAGAGTTCGTAACATTGCAGGAAACCGCAGAGCCAACGCCAGCGCTGGTTCCAGAAGACTTCTTTCGTCTCCGGTTCCGATGCGTAGCAGAGGCTTTCCGGTTCGTACACTGCCTTGTATCCCTGGAACTGAAGTTCCCAGGATTTTTCCATATCTTCCGCCATGGTGGCGTCGCTGAACTTGCCGATCAGAGACGCATAGAACATCGAGAAACATCCACACATGACCATGACCGCGCCAAGGGAGTTTTGCGCTTCCTTGGTGAGCCCTTGCCCCAGGATGTACTCGACGAGCTTCGCTCGCCACCACACGGATGGTCTTTTGCCTGAGTACGGCTTCGGGAGTACTTGCCCGCATACCACGGCCACTGTTGGGTCGTTGAAATGCGGTATCAGCCTCTCGATAGCGTCTGGCGCAAACTCCGTGTCTGCATCCATCTCGACGATGAGCTCTCCAATAGGAAAGCCCGCGTCGAGCCCGGCATTCAGCGCGGCAGCTTTCGACCCGACGTTGCCTGCGCGCAAAGCGAAGACGATATCGGGATATTTTCTCGCCAGCCACTCGGCCTCATCGCCGGTGGCATCACGTGAGCCGTTCTCAGCGATGATGACACTGAAAATCGGATATGTTTGCTTGAACAGGGAGTCGACCGCATGGATCAGATGGCCTTCTTCGTTGTGTGCCGGGATAAGGATGGTAACTGTCGCGCCTTTAGGAGCAGGTCTGTCGACGATCGCAGGGCGCATTCCGAGCAGCCAGCGGACATCAAAAAGACCTGTGACACCGCTCCACAGGTATGAACGCAACGTGCTCGGAGGACAACGCCTTCGAGCAGGGAATGGTGATACAGGTTTTTTCAAGATCTTCTCCTCTTCTTTCGTTATTCTGTCAGACGTCAAAGATCTCAGCCCGGTGCATTATTTCAAATCGTCATGAAAAATCAATGAAATCTTGGGCATCAATCAATATTTCCGGTCTTTTATTGCAGAAAAACAAAACTGCTCCAGTGCATTCACCGGAGCAGTTTACAAGTGCGACCCGAAGCGGCACGGTCAATCGAATCTGGCGGCCCTCTCGCGATATTTCAGGGACTGTTCCGGCTCGGATATGATCGAGTAATAGCGCGACAAGCTGATGCACAGGTCGTGAATCTTCCTGCGATATTCTCCCAGTTTGCCGCGATCATCATCTTCGATGAGGAGACGAGCGTCGTCCATTTTCTCTTCGAGGTCGGCTTGGGTAAGACGATCGGTCGGGCCTTTTTTCTTGCCCTTTGCGGTTCGTATGATGGTGTTCCGCACTTTCGTCACATCGAACGAAGGATTGCCATGACGGTATTGATATTCGTACCACGCGAGCGTATCGAGCAGATATTTTCCGTATGGTTCGAAATCGGCGTTTTTGTACGCTTCTTTCGCCAATACGCGCTGCTCAATAGATGGAAGGGTCGGTTCCACCTCCTGGGCTCCCGCCGGCGCAGCGAATGCTGCACTGCAGGCAATGATCAAGGCGACGACGCTATTCTTCTTCAACATCTTTACCTTCTCGCTTCTCGGTTGCGTTTGTGCAAGTCCGGAAGCATGAAACTATACGCGCATCTCGAAGTCAACATATCTTATGCGTTTGCAGTGGGGTCGTGGAAGACTACTTCGATGTTGTGGCCGTCGGGGTCTTTGACGAACGCCGCGTAGTAACCGGGAGAATAATCTTTGCGGTATCCCGGCGCGCCGTTGTCAGCGCCGCCAGCTGCTAATCCTGCCTTGTAAAAGGCGTCGACTGCCGCTTTATCTTTGGCGACGAGCGCGACATGGCCCTCGTCCTCGCTTCCTTTGCCTGATATCCATAGATCGGCCTTGCCGTCTGCGCCGAGTCCGACGACTTTGTACTCAGCGAACTCCATCATGACCGTATAGCCGAGAGGCGCGAGCGCTTTCGAATAAAACTCCTTCGCTTTCGCGATGTCATTGGCGCGGATAGATACGTGATCGATCATACAGATAAAGATATGAGCTAATCCGTGAAGTATCAATGAGAGACTTGGACGAAACTGGATGCCAACGCTCGGGAGAGGTATACTGTTCGCCATGACTATCGACGCCCTCATAATGCTTCTCGGCGCTTTCGTTCTCATCGAGCCACATCTCGGTTTTCCTACTACCTGGGACAATATCCTTCTGTTCGTCGCTGGCGTCCTCATAGTCGCGCTCGGTATCGCGGTGCGTCGCAGAGGTCTGCGCGAACCCGTCAAACCTGTAGATTCTCTCAATCATTCCACTGCGTCTCAATCCTGATCCCGCTCGGTTTACTATTTGGCCATGACTTCGAAAGATAAGGACAAGGTGGCACGCACGCGCCTGCCGCTCATAGCGATTTGGATACTGCTCGGCGCACTTTTTGCGCTCGGATTCTATTACACTTTTTCATCGGCGCTCGCAGATGAAGACTCGTCTTTTGTACGCGGTATGGTCATACACCACGATCCGCCTCCGCCGATATTAGACAAAGCGCTCTACGACAAGCTCATGTACAAGCTCGCGAATTACCCCGTAGTCGGTACATCCACCGCGTCGACCTCGCCAGCACTTTCTATCGCAAGCTCCACCAGGCCGTGGCCGGTAAAGACGGCACCGTATCCGAACGTCGGCGCGATACTGCCTTTCAACCGCATCGTCGCGTATTACGGCAACTTTTATTCCAAAGGGATGGGAGTCCTTGGCCAATACCCGGAAGACGAGATGCTCGCGAAACTTCAGGTGGAAGTCGATAGATGGAAAGCGGCAGACCCGTCAACGCCAGTCTTGCCGGCGATACATTACATCGTAACGACGGCACAGGGACTTCCGCAAAAAGATGGATCGTATTCTCTGCGCATGCCCGATGATCAGATAGATCGCGCGCTCGAGCTCGCGGATAAGATCCATGGCATCGTCTTTATCGATTTCCAGATAGGTAAAAGCACGGTGCAGAAAGAGCTGCCGCTCTACGAAAAATACATCGCTATGCCTAACGTCCACATCGGCGTCGATCCCGAGTTCTCCATGAAAGGTTCAGCTCCGCCGGGCCGAGAGATAGGCGCGCTTGATGCGGCGGATATAAACTGGGTCATCAACTACATGGACGGCATCGTGAAAGAAAATAAATTGCCGCCCAAGATATTGGTCATACATCGATTCACGCATGAAATGGTGACACATGCGCGGCAGATCGCGCCTACGCCAAACGTGCAGTTCGTCATGGACATGGACGGCTGGGGCGACCAGGCCAAGAAGCTCGGCACGTATACGAATGTCGTCGCGGCGGAGCCTGTGCAGTTCACCGGCTTCAAGCTCTTCTATAAGAATGATCTTCTGCCGCCATCGACCGGCATGTTTACGCCGTCGCAGCTCATGAAGCTCACGCCTGTGCCCATATATATCCAGTATCAGTAGCGTGCCAGACTCCGACCCAAAAACCAGAGATAAATATCAACGAGGTTGAAAAAATCTTGGAGAAGATACGTAAAGAAGAGGAGGAAGATAGGCAACACGAAGAAGAGGTTGAAAAAGAAATAGAAAGGATAAAAAGAGATCGTCAGACCGAGCAATAGTCTTGTTCTGTGGACAACGGCGACGCTTTCGCGTGGCCGTGCGATGATTGACCTATGGGTTTGAAAAAGTTCCTCGCGGCATATGTCGCCGCTCTTATCCTTTTGCCTGCGGCAGCATCGGCACTCACCCTCTCTGAGAGCGCCAAACAGCAGGTTTCAGGTCTCGCGCTGCAGCTCGTAGGCATCATGACCGCACTACAGCAGGCGCAGGCACAAGGCTCTGCATACACCAGCTCTCCGGTTTTCCAGGCACAGGCTGCAGCGTGGAGCACGCAGATCACGCAGATAGGGCAACAGTTCGTATCGATACTTTCTTCAGCAGTTTCTACGACGCAAACCCCTACAAGTATCCCGACGATGGGCGGAAGCACGAGCTCGTGTCCGGATTTTACGCGCAACCTGAGTCTCGGGATGCAGGGCGGCGACGTCGCGCAGCTTCAGCTTTTCCTTGCCTATGACCGGTACGGTAAATTCCTCGAAGGAGTAAATGGTTATTTCGACCAGGCAACTCAAGACGCTGTCGAACGATATCAGAGCGGCTACGGAATAGTTTCTGGAGGCTCGCCGTCGACGACAGGATTCGGTGTCGTCGGCCCTGGCACACGCGCTTCGATAAATGCCTCATGCGCGAGAGGCTCCTACGTGATATCCGTGCCGCCAATCACCGTACCCGCGACCGGAAATAACGGAATAGTATCGCCGACACCGACGCCTTCACCGGTGCCGTCGCCAACGCCGACTCCAACGCCCGCACCGACTCCGCCCCCGGCAGTCTCGTACTCGACCGGAGAACTCACCCTCGTCTCAAACCTCACCGGAAACAACGGACCGACTTCTGTCGGCTTTAAAGTGAACATGCTGCCGAATACAGCGTGTTCTGCAGCGACCTACACGCTTTCTTTCGGAGATGGGCAGCAGCAAAACCTCATCCCAGGCGGCTCTTGCAGCAATCAGATACAGATAATCACACATGTGTATCCGCAAACGGGACAGTACACTGCGACGCTTACAAGCGGCTCATTTTCCACGACACTTGTGGTAAACGTGCAGGGAGCGAACAATTCCATCAGTCTGAGTGCCGCTCGTGACGCGAGTACTGCGCGTCTGGGTCATATCACCGCGAAGTACGACCCGGGTGTCACGTGCGCAGCGGGTTCTTATACGTTGACTTTTGGCGACGGAACTTCACAAAATCTTAGTTTTGACGCTACCAGCTGCATCGTTCAGACGAAAATCATCGACCATACGTTTCCGCAGACTGTCCCATATCTCATTTCAGCATCTGACTCGTCAGGGCATACGGTAGCGGTGCAGTTTACGCCAGTCGCGCCATAAGCACTTCACCAGAGAATACTTCAGCTTTCAAGGGCGCTTTCATTTAGGTATACTTCTCAGTATGAGTGCAGATGATGACAAGCGAGTAACATATTTCGCGGCGACGCATACGCGCGGCAAGCGCGACATGTTCGGCATTCGAGCCGAAGACCGCAGCAAGCACGTCTATGTCATCGGAAAGACCGGTATGGGTAAATCCACCATGCTCGAGAACATGGCCATACAGGACATCCAGAACGGCGAAGGCCTGGCTTTCATCGACCCGCACGGCTCGACCGCAGAAAAGCTTCTCGACTTCATCCCGTATCACCGTATCCAAGACGTCGTGTATTTCGCGCCCTTCGACGTCGACTATCCTGTCGGCTTCAACGTGATGGAAGACGTAGGTTTCGACAAGCGCCACCTCGTGGTCTCGGGTCTCATGGGTGCTTTCAAACGCATCTGGGTAGATGCGTGGAGTGCGCGTATGGAATACATACTTCAGAACGCTTTGCTCGCGCTTCTGGAATATCCGGACTCAACGCTTCTCGACGTGAACAGGATGCTCACGAACAAGAATTTCCGTGCGGCGGTCGTGGAGAAGATCAGCGACCCGATAGTGCGAGCTTTCTGGACAGAAGAATTCGCGACTTATACCGACCGCTATACGCAGGAAGCGACGCCAGCGATTCAGAACAAAGTCGGTCAGTTCGTTTCTAATCCGCTTATCCGCAACATCGTCGGCCAGCCGAAATCTACCTTTGACATCCGCAAGATGATGGACGAGAAAAAGATCCTCATCGTCAACCTTTCAAAAGGACGGATGGGGGAAACCAATGCATCGCTCTTGGGTTCGATGCTCACGGTGAAGATCTATCTCGCTGCGATGTCTCGCGCTGAAGAATCTCCTGCACGCATGGCAAAGCTTCCGAGATTCTTTTTCTACGTGGACGAGTTCCAGTCGATGATGAACGAAGCGTTCGCGGATATCCTCTCAGAGGCGCGCAAATACAAGCTCGCGCTCACGCTCGCAAACCAATACATCGAGCAGATGGAAGAAAAAGTCCGTGAGGCGGTTTTCGGCAACGTGGGCACCCTGGTGGTTTTCCGTGTGGGGCCTTTTGATGCGGAGGTCTTGAAAATAGTCTTTGAGCCGACGTTTGAAGCCGAAGACCTGGTAGAACTCGGTCTCGGACAGATATACCTGACGCTGATGATAGACGGTGTCGGCTCGCCACCTTTTTCGGCGCAAACTATTCCGCCCATAGAGCGTCCCGCTATCTCATACAGAAACGACGTCGTGGAAAGCTCAAGACATCTTTTCGCGCGTACGCGTGCGGATATCGAGAAGACCGTCATCGCTCGCCAGCAAGAATATGCTCCTCCTCCGCCGAAGAAAAAAGATGACTATGGCGACAAGCGTCGTTCGCCGATGCCGATGTCTGGGTCAGGTGGCCAGGGTTTCCGTCCCCAGAGCAGTCCTATTTTGCAGTCAGTAGGGCAATCCCAGCAGCAGTTTCGTCCGCAATCGCAGCCGCAATTTCAGCCGCAGCTGCAAGCTATGGCGCAGCAATCCGCTCCACGCAATGATTCTCTCGGCTCAGGACTAAGCAGCCTCCGTGCGGCTATCCAAGCTGCAAAGCCACCGACTCCGCCGTCGGGCCGCTCTCCGCTCGAGATATTGCGCCAAAAGCAGGCAGCAAAGACCGCCCGTGAGGCGACTCTCGCGCCCAAGCATGTACAGGCACCACGCCCTGCGCCTGCTGCACATACTGCGCACGCTTCACCTCCGCCGCCACCTCCTCCACCGCCACCACCTGCGCCGAAAGCACCACCACCTCCGCCGCCTTCACATAAACCCGCTCCCGAGGTATCTTCCTCGGATGCTGTTTCTCCAGAAATGCTTCGCTCGGTCATCAGTGGCAGCGACGGGCCGCTTGAGTGATATTCGCGCCGGGACGGAAGGTTCCGTCTCTACGCAAACTCGCTCCGCTCAGACAGTGCTCCGAGCCGCAAACCTTCCGTCCCGGCGCTACGTTTCTTTGTTGATTCTGATTGTCGCTGCACTGCCGCGCCTCGCTTCTGCCCAAGTGGTAATTTCCGAAATAATGTACGACGCGCCCGGCTCCGACAGCAAAGCCGAGTGGATAGAACTACAGAACACGGGCGATACTCCGGTAGATATCGCCAAATGGAAACTCAACGACGGCTCAAATCATGTCTTGAATGCACCTCCCAAGAACGGCTCGACGGGGACGACCGTCATCGCTCCTGGTGATTTTCTCATCCTTGCCGCCGACGCGACGACCTTTGAGTCTTCTCATGCGGTAAATGTCTCAGTACTAGATACGGTGATGGATCTGTCGAATGACAAAGGCTCGATCTCGCTTTTAAACGCAAGCAGTTCTGTGGAAGACAAGGTTTCTTATACCAGTTCTCGTGGCGGCAGCGGGACCGGCGAGTCGCTTCAGAAAGTAAACGGAAAGCTTGTCGCGGCCGTACCGACTCCCGGAGCCATCAATTCCACAGCGCGTATCCTGAAACCTGCGCCTGTCGCCAAATCCGCAAAGACTTCTTCAAGGTCTTCGAAGAGAGTAGCGACCAAGGCAAAACCCGAGATCCTGGACGGCACATCGACAGTCTCGTCCGATATCGCCGATGCTCAGGAATCATCGTCGAGCAGCCCGATGGTGGCGGCTGCAGTCGTTCCTTTGAGCGACAGCGGCAGTTCGTTCATGCCGTGGGCCTACGGAGTGCTTGGACTCGGTGTCACTGGCGCTGCAGCGGTTCTCGTTGCCCGGCAGAAAAAGAAAGGGGAATGGGACATTGAGGAAATCGCGTAGGGCGTGTAATCTAACTGGGTGAAGACCATTCTCGTTACCGGAGGCGCCGGCTTTGTCGGCTCCAATCTCTGCAAGCGCCTCGTGGCCGAAGGGCACAAGGTCGTATCTCTCGACAACTATTTTGCCGGCTCGCGGGATAATCATGTGCCCGGCGTCGAGTACCGTGAAGGTCATACGAAAGACATCGCCAAGCACGTGCCGGAGAAAGTCGACCTCATCTATCATCTTGGAGAATATTCCCGCGTCGAGCAGAGCGTGCTCGAGCCCGAAGTCGTGCATGACCTCAATGTCGTCGGAACCACCGGTGTCATCGAGTACTGGCGAGAACGCAACCTGTCCGGTCAGGAATGCAAACTCATGTATGCAGGCTCGTCGACGAAGTTCGGCGACGGCGGTGAAGCGCGCAAGACTTCTCCATACGCTGCTTCAAAAGCCGCCAACACCGAGCGAGTCAAAGAGATAGGTGACAGAGAGAACCTGCCGTATGCGATCACGTATTTCTACAATGTCTTTGGCCCCGGCGAGCGCTCCGGCGTATACGGGACACTCATCGAAAGCTTCAAACAGATGTATCTGCGCGGGACGCCTATCACGGTCACTATGCCTGGGACGCAGATGCGCAATTTCACGCACGTCGAAGATATCGTTAACGGACTCGTCGTAGTCGGTGAAAAAGGTAAAGGTGACGAATACGGCCTCGGGAACGAAAAAGCGTATTCCATCCTCGACATCGCGAAGCTCTTCGGTAATGACATCGTGATGCTGCCAGAGCGTCCGGGTAACCGCATGAAAAGCGCGCTCGATACGACCAAGTCCAATGCGCTCGGCTGGCGGGCGAAAGTTTCGCTGGAAGAATACGTAAAGGATTTCGTCTCGAAGAATCCTCGCGGCAGTTCGCTGGAGAAACGCGTCCTTATCTTTACCACTACGTTTCATCCTGTTTCGGGACCGGCAGAAGATGCACTCATAGATGTGATACAGGCGATGCCCGATATGCACTTCGACATCATCACTACCGCGTATTCGCGAGATGCCGTCGCGGCGCAGAGCCTTTTCCGCAACGTCCATGTCCACCGTCTCGGACGCGGGAGTCCCGCTGATAAATACATGCTCCCGATACTGGGGTTCCGTGCAGCGCGTGCACTTCAGAAAAAGCACAAGTATCTTTTCGCATGGGGAATCCTCGCGAGCTATGGAACCGCCGCCGCACTTCTTCTGAGGCGCGTCAGCGGTCTTCCGCTTCTTATCACGCTCGCGGACCAGGACCTCTCGCGGCTCTCGTTCGCTAAGCGAGCATTCCTGCGATTCGCTCTTACCGATGCAGACCAGGTATACGGTGGTGATTCCGCTCAGGAAGCTAAGGCTTCCGAGATGAGCGGCGGTGCCTTGAAGAGGCGCTCTATCGGTGACGGCGACGCTTTTGCAAATGCCATGCGCTTTGCGTATTCTAATTTCCTTCGCGTCAGGCGCGACGAGTGAGTATTATGAATGACAAAAAGCCTGTAGAATTAGCGCTTGCTGAAGAACGCCAAGCATATGACGGTTCCAGAGTATCATCTCTATCATCTATATGAATAAACCCATCCTTGTCACTGGCGGCGCCGGATACATCGGCTCGCATGCGGCTGTTGCTCTTATGGAGCGCGGCGAAAAAGTAGTCATCCTGGATGACCTTTCTGAGAGCAAGAGATCGCAGATCCCGGAAGGAGCCATCTTCGTCGAGGGTTCTATCGGGAATGCTGATCTCGTGACCAACGTCATCACGACGCATGGCATCGAGTCCGTCATGCATTTCGCCGGTTTCATCCAGGTCGGAGAAAGCGTCCGTGACCCGCAGAAATATTTCAAGAACAACGTCGAGAACATGCGCATATTCGCGGAGACCTGTGCGAGCCTCGGCGTGAAGCATTTCATCTTTTCCTCCAGTGCGGCGGTATATGGAAATCCTGAACGCGTCCCGGTAGGCGAAGACGACCGGCTTGCTGCGATAAACCCATATGGCGAGACAAAAGTACAGGGTGAGAAACTTCTTTCACAACTTCCTAGCATGCAGAAAGGCATTCTCAGATATTTCAACGTCGCAGGAACCGACCCGAAGGGAAGGATAGGTTACCGACATCAGGAGCGGCCGACGCATATGATCCGCTCATGCATCCGCGCGCTCATCGAAGACGATCTCTTCGTGATAAACGGCAACGACTATCCGACGAGAGACGGCACGTGTATCAGAGATTACATTCATGTATCAGATCTCGCGGACGCACATGTAAAGACTCTCGATTATCTTCGCAATGGCGGGATGACCCGGACCTTCAACTGTGGCGACGGACACGGCTATACGAACCTCGAAGTCGTAAAGACCGTCGAGAAGGTCGGAGAAAAAAGCCTCAGACTCGCTTTCGGACCTCGACGTGAAGGTGATCCTGCATCTCTTATCGCAGATGCATCCCGTATACGCAAAGAACTCGGATGGGCTCCGCAATTCACCCTGGAGGACATGGTTCGTCACGAACTTGCGTGGGTACGGCACACCATGCAGACTGCGTAGATATGAAGAAGATTCTCGTGACCGGAGCGGCAGGATTCATAGGATTTCATATGTCCCAGAAGCTCCTCGCTTCGGGACACTCTGTCGTTGGTATCGACAATCTGTCTGACTACTATGATGTGCGTATAAAACGAAAGCGGCTCGACCTGCTGAAGAAAGATAAGAATTTCACCTTCATAAAACTCGATATCTCGAAGTACGACCACCTTGAAGCGGCATTACAGAAAGAGATGCCGGACGAGATAGTGCATCTCGCGGCACAGGCCGGCGTACGGTATTCACTCATGAATCCCTGGGCCTATGCCAGTGCCAACTACTTGGGTACGCTGAACGTATTCGAGGCCGCAAAACGCTTGAAGCTTCCGCGCGTTATCTACGCGTCTTCGTCTTCTATATATGGGGCAAATGTCAAACAGCCTTTTAGCGAAACGGATAGGACGGACAGTCCTATTTCCCTCTACGGTGCGACGAAACGCGCTAATGAGCTCCTCGCATATAGCTATCATCATCTCTACGGCACCGAGATGATCGGCCTGAGGTTCTTTACCGTCTACGGCACGTGGTCGAGGCCGGACATGGCACTTTTCAAATTCGCACGACGTATTCTCGAAGGTCGACCCATCGACCTCTATAACAACGGGGACATGAAGCGAAGCTTCACGTACGTGAGCGATGTGGTCGACGGCATCGAGGCGATAATCGCACGCACTCCGGAAGGCAAGAATGAGATATATAACTTAGGCGGAGCGGAAGCGGTGCCTCTTCGAAAATTCGTAGAGCTCATCGAGAAAGAACTCGGGAAAAAAGCCGAAGTGAATCTCCTTCCGCTGCAGGCTGGAGACGTCCCGGAAACGGTAGCAGACTGTTCGCTGGCAGAGCGAGATTTCGGCTATAAGCCGAAAGTCTCCATAGAAGAGGGTATCCAGCGCTTCGCCACATGGTTTCGTGAAAACGAGAGATTCGCGCTCTCCCTTGAAGAACCGAAGCAATGAAAAAGGTCCTCATTTTCAGCCTGGCTTATTTTCCGAAGCATGTCGGCGGAGCTGAAGTTTCCATCAAGGAGATCACCGACCGTATAATCGATATCGAATTCCATCTCGTATGCAATCGCTATGACTCGGCTTTGCCTCGGGAAGAAAAGATCGGAAATGTCTTCGTGCATCGTATCGGTATCACGACAAAGGACTCGACGATGGGAGACCTCAAAAGATTCCCGCTCGCGATAAACAAGCCGCTCTACCAGTTCCTAGCCGCATGGAAAGCTTTTTCTCTGCATAAGAAATATAGATTCGATGCCATCTGGGCGATGATGGCGCAGTCGACCGGTGTCCCATCTGCGATATTCAAGATGGCGCATCCTGATGTCGGCTATGTATTGAACCTGCAGGAAGGCGACCCGACAGACTACATAGAGAAAAAGATGCGACCGCTATGGCCTTTTTTCACCCGCGCATTCACCAAGGCTGATATCGTCCAGCCGCTTTCGACATTCTTGGCGAAGTGGGCGAGAGCCAGAGGATTCACCGGCCCGATAGAGATAATCCCGAACGCGGCAGCCGCGAAGCATTTTTCACAGCACTATTCTGATCATGAGCTGAATGCAGCGCGACAGAGACTTGGGAAGAAGCCAGGAGACGTTTTCCTGGTCACGACTTCACGTCTCGTAACCAAAAACGCAGTAGACGATGTCATAAAGGCGATGGCGTTCCTGCCTGAGAACGTACATTTCGTCATATACGGTACAGGACCAGACGAGCATATGTTGAAAGAGTTGATACGGAAGACGGGGCTTGAGAAACGCGTGCACCTGCTCGGGCATCTCAGCCACCAAGAAATGCCTCTTATGTTACAAGCCAGCGATATCTTTACGCGTCCGAGCCGCTCAGAGGGATTTGGCATATCTTTCGCTGAAGCCATGGCAGCGGGGCTTCCGGTCATTGCGACGCAGGAGGGCGGCATTTCGGATTTTCTTTTTGACGCGAAAAGAAACCCGGATAAACCGACGACAGGTTGGGCGGTGGACAAGGACTCGCCCGAGCAGATAGCAGAAGCGGTCAAAGACATCATCGCTCATCCTGAAAAGGTGAGAGAAGTCATTGCGACCGCAAAAAAGATGGTCTTCGAGAAATACGACTGGGACATCATCGCACGCGACATGCGGGATAAAGTCTTCGCAAAGCTATTTGCAAAATAGGCTGTAAAGGTGTTTGATGCCACGGTTCGGAAAAGGAGGAGACCACATGACCGGACAGTCGAGAAAGACTGAGCTTGAGGCGATGGCGGATGAGATCCGAAGCATCGAGCTCGAAATGATGCGACGCATCGTCCTGTGCCAGCGGCTGGCGCAGAAGATGCTTTTTGGTTGGTTCTTCGTTATCTAGAAGCAGTCTTCCTTCGGAGAATCAGATTGACGGGCGGGGCATATGGTTGCCCCGCCTCGTTTCTTGTACACAACTCATTTGCTAAATGTGCTTTGAAGGTGTTTGATTCCGGTAGCGGAGGAAAATGGTCATGCAAACACCTATCGTAGGTCCTGCCGCTGAACTGATTGATTTCGGTTTTGCGGTGAAACTTCCGTTGTCGAAAAGTCTCGACAACGCGCTCGGTATCCGGGAAACTGATCCTTTCTCGGTCGTTGCATTCCTGAAGGTTTGTTATGTGTGGCGTCGGCCCGGATTCGTCTGGATCGACGAAGTACTGACATTACCGGTCAGGCTGCTCACACTGAGCTAAGCTCGACAGTCGAGCTTAGCCACTATAATGAAAGGACGGAACTCAAGTGTTCCGCCCTTTTCATATTCATACATGCTTCCGTGATGGCCGAATGTCGGCTACAGTATCGGGATGAGGTTTCTCATCGCTACAGGGATATACCCTCCGGAAATCGGCGGGCCGGCTTACTACGCGAAGAATCTCGCCGAGACGCTTCGCGCAAAAGGGCATGAAGTAGAAGTCGGCACGTTCGGCTCGCTAAAGTCGTTGCCGTCGGGGATACGCCACATCGCCCTATTCCTTAAACTGATCCCTGCTGCTGCAAGTGTGGACGTTGTGATCGCCCTCGATACTTTCAGCGCTGCGCTTCCGGCGTATTTCGCCACGAAGCTGTTCCGGAAGCCGGTCATCGTGCGCACCGGCGGGGATTTCCTTTGGGAGCAGTACACCGAGCGCACCGGTGATCCTCTGCCGCTTCCTTTTTTTTATGAGAAACATCAACCTTTTACATTTAAAGAAAAGATCTATTTCTCGCTTACTAGATTCCTGTTACCGTGCGTAACCCTGGTATTCAGTACGAACTTTCAGAAGAATATCTGGACCTCGGTCTACGGTCTCGATGAAAAGAAGCTTCGCGTCATACCCAACGCCATAACCGGCACGCTGGAGTCTATAGAGCCCGTAAAAAAGAATTTCCTGGTGTATGGTCGCGACCTAAAGCTTCGCAACCGCTCAAAGCTGCGCGAAGCATTCGCATTGGCAAAGATGAAGATGCCCGAAATAGAACTCGAAGAAGGACAGGTGCCGCAACATGTGCTCTTTGAGCGCATCCGGGCTGGCTATTGCCTTATCCTGCCTTCTATATCGGACATCAGTCCGAATTTCATCCTCGACGGCCTGCGAGCGGGGAAGCCCTTCGTCATGACCAAGTATTCTGAATACGCCGAGCTTTATCGTGACCTCGGACTCTTCGTGGACCCACTGGACGTACACGACATAGCTGCGAAGATACTAGCTATGGCAGACGATAAGACGTATTCAGATTTCGTACAGAAGATAAAAAGTGCGCCCCTTACCCGTACCTATGACGAGCTTGCTGATGATTTCATAGCGTTGGCAAAAAAAGTATGAGAGTTCTCTCTATAGGAACAGATCGTAAGCTTTTCGAACAGGGAAGCACCGTTTTCGAACGACAGACGGCTTATGCAGAAAACTTTGGCGAGGTAGACACGATAGTCCTCACCACTCTCCGGTATAGTCCTGAGCGATTCGGCTCGCTGACAGTGATACCGACGAATTCTTCGTCACGACTCTTTTATTTCTACGACGTATGGCGCATCACACATACTCTGGCGAAGCCGGATGTGATAACAACCCAGGATCCGTTCGAGACCGGTCTCATCGCGCTTTTCATGGCTCGTCGCCTGAAGGTGCCGTTGCATGTGCAAGTGCATACTGACTTCGCGTCTCATGAATTCGCAAGGCACTCGTTCCGGAATTGGCTGCGCCAGAGGATCGCGTGGTTCGTGTTGAAGCGTGCGGCACGCATACGCGTGATACTCGGGAGGACTGCCGATGATATCGCTGCCGCGGGCGTCACAGCGCCGATAACGGTCTTGCCGATATTCGTCGACACTGCCAAATTCGGCACCATCCCGCGCACCAAACATCCGCGTTGGAAGATAGCGCTCCTCTCCGTCGGCCGTTTCGAGAAGGAAAAGAACTTCGAGGTTTCTATCGCGGCTCTCGCCGCCGCGCGCAAAAGCGGGCACGATGTCGGACTCACGCTCGTGGGTGAAGGAAGTCTTAGACAGAGATACTATCGCTATGCACAACGTCTGCGCGTAGCCGACAGGCTTGAGCTCGTAGGATGGCAGCACAATCTGACGAACTATTATTCCACGGCGGACATCGTCCTCGTGCCGTCTCACTACGAAGGTTATGGACTCGTCATCGTGGAAGCGCTCTCAGCAGGGATCCCGGTACTTTCGACCGATGTTGGCGTCGCTCGCGAAGCCGGCGCTATGGTTTTCTCAGCAAAAGAGTTCCCGCATGCGCTCGTGCGATGGATTGAAAACGGTCCCCGCACCGCGAGCCTTGCGACGCAACCGTACAAAGATTTTCAGGATTACGTATCAAAGTATTGCTTAGACATCGAAGCGACAAAAGAAAAAGAGGCGAAGGGATGAACCCCGCGCCTCCTTGCAGTCTTCAGTCCGGTCAAAAGGTGACGCGAACCTCGCGCCCTGAGCCTTTTCGTCGTCTTCGGTCTGATTCGCCGATCGCGTCCGCGAGTTCCACGAATCTTCCCGCCCAGCCGATGTCTGCCAAACGCTCGTCGAGCACTCCTTGTGTTACAAGATCAAGGAATGCGCGAGTGAGTGAGAGGAGCTTGTTGCCAGGGTGTTCCAACGGCTTTACGATATTCCAACGAACCTGTGTCAGGGTCAGCACGTCGCCTTTCGGCGTATCGAAACTGATGTCGAAGGAATAGACGGGCTTCTCTGTGCCCGGGGCGCAAAGCGTGCCCCAGACTTGCCGCACCTGCTGCGCTTCCAGAAACGAGCTCGAGAGGCACATCGGGACCATGTTGTTACCGGCCTTTACGTTCAAGAGCGCTTGCGTCGCATGGTCCGGCTTGAGAGGGAACGAGGAGTCATACTGATGCGCCGCGCTCTGTACCTCTTCGTCGACATATTCCAGGTGTTCTACCTGGGAGATGACATCAGAATAGGTTATTCCTTCCTTCCGCATGAGCGAAAAGAGGAATTCCACCATGTGGATGAATTCGTCCACACGGTCGCCGGCAGTCGGACGCTTCTCAGAGTCGCGACCCCGGTTCTTACCCCAGCGACCGCCGGCGTACCGAAGCTCAAGGCTGTCCGCTTGCATCACTGACTCGAGCATCTGGCGCGCGTCCGAGAACGTGATGACAAGCGCGGTCAGGATCTTCAAGCCTTTATATCTGGCCTCAAGTTCCTGCAGCCTTTTCAGATCGGCAGTATGCTGTACGAGAGGCTTCTCGCACAAGATATAGGCCGCTCCGTTCTTCCCGATGACGCGCTCTGCAGCGTTATCCGCGATAGTCTCGATGACCTCGCAGTGTGACGGTGTGTTCACCGTGACGATGAACGAATCTGCGTTCGCCGCGAGCTCCTCGATCGACTGCGTCGTGACGAGGTCGGGATATGTGGCACAAACCTTCTTGATACGTCCTGCATCGATATCGCAACCCACGATCTGGTCGACAGATTGTCCAAGCTCCTGCAGGTTGCGTAGATAGTTCAGGCCCATCTGGCCAAGTCCCGCGACTCCGATTTTCAACATGCTTCCTCGCTTTCTTTCCGTATGACGGACTGATGAGTGACAATGACCCGTCTAGCGGCATATATCACATTAATGTCAGGATATTGTCAATCTCAGGTGTTTTTTTAGCGGTTCACTTCGTGCTATAGTCCCGCAATGGAAAAACGCCAGAAACCCCTGATAGGCTTCATAGGTCAGGGCTATATCGGCAAGAACTATGCCGATGATTACGAGAATCGCGGCTATGAAGTCGTGCGTTACTCACTCGAACCCGCATACGTGGGCAATAAGGAAAAGATCGCTGAGTGCGACATAGTCTTTATTGCGGTATGGACGCCGACTACGCCCAAAGGATTTGATATCTCGATCGTAGAAAGCGTATTGCCGCTCATAAAGAAAGGCGGCATCGCTGTCCTTAAATCCACCATCGTCCCGGGCACGACGGTGCGCCTCCAAAAGAAATTCAAGAACGTTACCCTCATGTACTCGCCGGAATTCCTTTCAGTCGGAACTGCAGCCGAAGACGCCAGCCATCCATTCTCGAACATACTCGGCCTACCCGTGGATGATGCGGCACATCGTGCGGCTGCTCAGAAAGTCCTTGCGACATTGCCCAAATCAGATTTTGAGCTCATCTGTAAGAGCGGCGAAGCCGAGATAATAAAATATTCGCACAATCTCAGCGGATATACGCAGATCATAATGTTCAACATGCTCTACGAGGTGGCCAACAAGCTTGGCAGCGATTGGGATGTCGTGCACAAAGCACTCGTCGCAGACCCATACATTCCGAATCGGTACTCGCAGCCGGTCCATAAAAGCGGTCGAGGTGCAGGAGGAGGCTGCTTCATCAAGGACTTTGCCGCGTTTCGCAACACCTATGAGAAGCTAATACCGAAGGACAAGGAGGCCATAAACGCACTCAAGGCTTTTGAGAAAAAGAATATCCAGCTATTGAACAGCACCAAGAAAGACCTCGAACTTCTTGCCGGAGTCTACGGAACAAAAGTAGTGAAAACCAAGGTAAAACCGGCTGTCGGCAGGTCTGCGACGAGTAAGAAAGCACGGTAAAATGAGGCTATGCGCCTTCTCATAACCACGCAGGCCGTTGATCTCGACGACCCGGTCTTGTCCTTTTTCCATCGTTGGATAGAAGAATTCGCAAAGAACGCGGAGCATGTCCACGTCATCTGCCTCAAAGAAGGTCGTCACTCGTTGCCGAAAAACGTATTCGTACATTCGCTCGGCAAAGAAAGCGGCCGCTCGAGGATGAAATATCTTTTCAGGCTTTATAGATACGTTTGGGGTTTGCGTAAAGACTATGACGTGGTCTTCGTTCATATGAATCCGGAATATCTCGTCGCAGTCGGCTGGCTCTGGAGGCTGATGCGCAAGAGCATCGGGCTGTGGTATATACATCCGCGTTTGTCTTGGCGGCTGAAAACTGCTCTGAAGTATGCGCATGTAGTCTTTAGCGCGACGCAGGAAAGCTTTCCGCTCCTGAGCAGGAAACTGATGCCGGTAGGCATAGGCGTCGATACGGATTTCTTTTCACCAGGTACATGGACACCCGCTACCAAGCTGCGCATCATGTGCGCAGCACGCATCGCTCCGGTAAAGCGCGTCGAGTGCATGATAGACGGCGTTATCGAACTCCAGAAGAGGCACTGTCCGGTTACTTTCGACTACTATGGGGAAGAGCTTCCACGAGACGCGGCATATGCCGCAGCGATGCGCAAACGCGCCGACCCGGTGAGTGCTTGGTTTTTCCGTGGACGTGCATCAGGAGAAGCGATACGTGACGCGTATCGCACGCATGACATCCATGTAAACGCTACCGACTCCGGCAGTTTCGATAAAGCGGTATTCGAAAGCATGGCGTGCGGCTGTATCACCGTGGCATCAAATACTGCTCTTAAAGAAGTCCTTCCGCAGGAGCTGCAATTCCAAGAGGGTGACGCCAGATCGCTCGCGCAGGCGATAGAGCGCATTGCGCACCTTCCTGACGAAGACAAAAAAGCATTACGCGAAAGCATGCGTGCTCTTGCCGTGGAGCGCTACAGCCTCTCGGCGCTCGTTTCCCGTATCCTGAACGTCCTCATCGCATGAAAACCGTTCTTTATTTTGGCATCTACGACCGCAGGTATTCGAGGACGCGCATTTTGCGGCACGGTTTCGAGAGGAATGGCTGGCAAGTAGATGAATGCCATGTTGACCCGAGGATGAACAAAGGAGTGCTGAAATATCTCAAGCTATTCATATCCGGGATGCGTGCACGGCGCAGGCACTATGACCTGGTGATAGTCGGTTTTCCAGGGCACACGGTCGTGTGGCTTGCGCGACTTATTTTCGGTCGCGACATAATCTTCGACGCATTTCTCTCGCTCTATGAAGCCAATCTCGACAGGAGGCTTTATACGGAAAACTCTTTGCGCGCACGCAAAGACAAATGGCTCGACACTTGGAGCTGTCGGCTCGCGGGGAAAGTCCTGGTAGATACGAATGCCCTCAAAGAGAATTTTGCCCGCCAGTTCGGCGTCTCCCTTGAGAAATGCATCGTTGTTCCTGTTGGCGCTGACGACACCATATTCTTTCCGCATGATGTGCCTGATGAATCAAGCTTCACCGTCCACTTCCATGGGACATTCATTCCGCTCCAGGGGGTGTCGTACATCGTGGACGCGGCGGATATGCTTCGTAACGAAGACATCAGATTCAGAATCGTGGGCAGCGGACAAGAAGCAGCCACAGTCGATGCGAAGATAAAACAATTAGGTCTTGAGGATGTCATCGAGCGAGTTCCTAAGGTGCCAGTGGAGCAGATTCCTGGCTACATGGCACGCGCGCAGGTCGTGTTGGGAATATTCGGAGATGTCGAAAGGGGAAAGAGAGCCATACCGAACAAAGTGTACGAAGCCATGGCGATGGGCAAAGCCATCATTACCGAAGACGGGCCAGGTATGCGCGAACTTCCGAACGCTGCAGAGACATTTATTCTTGTTCCTCCGGAAGACTCCAAAGCTATGGCGGAAGCAATACGAAACCTCAAGAAGGATGACGAGCGACGTCTCTCTCTCGGACGAGCATCACGGGATCTTTTTGAAAGCCAGCTTCTGCCTGAAAAGATAGTGGAAGGTCTCCTTGCCGCGCTCAGGTAGCAGTGTTAGCGTTCCAAAGATATGAACAAGATCCCGGCGACAGTCACGGTCCTCACTAAGAACAACGAAAAGACGCTCGAAAGGGCGCTCAAGAGTGTCAGTGAGTTCGATGAGATAGTCGTCTGTGATGGCGGTTCTACTGACGGCACGCTTTCGATAGCGTCCGCACACGGAGCAATCGTCATAAAACAGGACCAAAAATACCTGGATGAGCACGGTAAGATCTACGATTTTTCCGGGGTCCACAACCAGATGCTTGATGCAGCCAGACATAACTGGATATTTTCTCTAGATTCAGACGAACGGGCCGGAGAAGACGTGGTAGATGCGATGCGAGCAGTGATAGGCGAACGAGGAGAAGATGGCGTCGGTGCTTTCTGGGTCAATCGCAAGTATGTTCTTGCCGGTACTGTTATCGACTGTGCCGCCACGTATCCCAACCGGCAAATGCGCTTTTTCTCGAAGAACGCGACACATGGCTATATAAAGAGAGTGCATGAGCGGCTGGATCTCAAAGATGGTATAAAGCCGGAGTTTCTTGGTGGATTCATGTATCTTCCTACGGACGATGATCTTCTTACTATCCGTCGTAAGTGGGGATATCAGATATCAGTGGCAGCGGCACAAGTAGCACCGATGTCTCTTGGGAAATTCTTAGAAGCGGTCTTTCACTGTGCAAAGGTTTCCACTCTGTGGTTTTTCCGACTCGGAAGGAACGCTATCTTTTGCAGCGGAAAGAAAATGCCATTTGCATTCGAGATGGAACGGCACTATTTTCATCTGAGACTGCTTCGAGCATATTGGCGAGTAGTAAAATTCTAAGATGAGACTCTTCTACCTTGCCAATATCCGAATTCCGACCGAAAAAGCGCACGGCGTGGCGATAGTAAAAGCATGCGAAGCGTTCGCGAAAGCAGGCGTAGAAACTAAACTGGTAGTACCTCGCCGCAGGACTCCAATCAAGAAGACCGTATTCGAGGCGTATGACGTGAAGCCGGTCTTTTCCGTGGCATTCCTTCCTACGCTCGATCTGATACGGGAAAAAGGCGGCAGGATACTTTTCCGGATTCAATCGTTTACATTCCTCCTGTCACTTATCTTCTTCCTTCTTTTTGGTGATCGTAAGACGATCCTTTACACACGTGATTCCGATCTCATATCGCTGCGAGCACTGGGATATAAGGTCGTCTTCGAATGCCACCTCATCCACGGTAATCGCAGAACCTTCTTCGCATCGGCGCGTCGAGCGCAGCGCATCATCGTGATATCGCAAGCACTGAAAGATGCATTCATCGAAGCCGGTTTCTCGCCCGAGTCTATCCTCGTTGCCCCAAGCGGCGTAGACCTTTCCGTCTTTGATATAGACATCTCAAAGGAAGAGGCTCGCCGACGGCTCGATCTGCCGCACGAAGCTCCCCTCGGGATCTATACGGGGAACTTCACTACTATGGGAGAGGACAAAGGAATATCAGACATCTTGAAGGCACTCTTGCTCTCTACAGATGTGACTTTCGTTGCGGTCGGGGGTTCGGAAAAAGACATCGCTCGCTATTCGGAACGTGCTCGAGAGCTCGGTGTATCTGACAGAGTCATCTTTCGCGGCTCGACGACGCAGCAAAATCTCGCCGTATATCAAAAGGCTGCTGACGTTCTCCTCATGCCTTTTCCTGACACGCCGCACTATAGGAATCACATGTCTCCGGTAAAGATGTTCGAATACATGGTCTCCAAGCGTCCCATCATCGCTAGTGATCTTCCCACTATCCGTGAGGTGTTAAATGAGCAAAATGCCTACATGGTGCAGCCCGGAAACATAAGTGCACTTGCAGGGGAGCTTGTGACCGGATGTCGAGATACTGAAAAATCGGATCAGCTTGCTACGCGTGCATACAGGGACGTGTCCCGCTACAGTTGGGATGCTCGCACAGAACGCGTGATTGCCTGGATATACGGCACAACTGTCGTATAGTACCGTAATGAAAGTTCTCATCATAACCGCCAGCCTCGATGAGAAATCGGGCTGGGGCAGATACTCGACCGCGGTCGTCAAGGAGCTGGCCAGGCAAGGTCATCAGGTGGAAGCATTTTCTGAAAATGCGGCCGACCTGCCTGGAGTAAAGGTACGGTCCTTGAAACCTCTCCGTTTCCGGCTTGATATCGTCTCGTTGTTGTCTAATTCCCTCAGGATACGTTCCGTAGCGAGGGGGACAGATATCGTACACGCTTTGGACGGTTGGCCGTACGGTGTCTATGGATATGCGGCCGTAGCCGGCACAAGTAGAAAGTTATTCATAAACGGTGTCGGAACATACTCGGTTGCCCCGCTGTTCGAACGAGGAAGTGCTTTTTTATTGCGCCGAGCATACGTAAGGGCAAAAGAAATCCTTTGCATCAGTGATTACACGCGGGACCAGGTAGTTGCCGCCGGCGTACAAGCATCAAAGGTACGTACAGTGCTGATGGGTGCACCTGAACTTCCCTCGATACCTCAGGAGCAGATTCAGGCAGTACTCGACACTTTGAAGATCAGAGACGCATTTCCGATGATCCTCACGGTCGGTTCCATCAAAGACCGAAAAGGCCAGCTTGAGACCCTGAAGGCGGTAAAGATCTTGAAGGAGAAATATCCCAATATCGTATACATTGTCGCCGGTTCAGGGAATCAAAAAGAATACATAACGACGTTACAAAAATACGCAGATAGCGAGGGCCTCGCATCGCATCTGCGTATCGTGACCGGAGCCGACGATGCGGAAATATCCGCTTTATACGCGGCCTGCACCGTTTTCGCCCTAAATTCGAATACTGATCCCAGCAGTCATCATTTTGAAGGATTTGGCCTCGTCGTCATCGAGGCAGCCGGGTACGGCAAGCCCTCGGTGGGGAGCAGGGATTCGGGCGTCGAAAGCGCGATAGATGACGGGAAGACCGGTTTTCTTACGGACCAGCACGACCCGGCCGACATCGCAGACAAGGTCGGAAGGATACTCTCTCAGTATGAATTCTTTTCGTCCAATGCTAAAATGTGGCACTCGAAGTTTACTTGGCATGACACTGTGAGAAAATATGTCCAAGCATATGAAGGGTAATTCACTATGAAAAAAGCACTGATTACGGGAATCACCGGCCAGGATGGCTCTTATCTTTCTGAGCTTCTTTTATCAAAAGGATACGACGTGTACGGGCTTGTCCGCCGTTCAAGCAACGACCCTTTCGTACGGTTCTCTGCAGATATGCGAAAAAAGATAAAGATAGTATACGGAGATCTGCGGGACACCTCTGCTCTCGAGCGTGCGATACAGGAAGTAATGCCGGACGAGGTGTATAACCTCGCGGCGCAGTCCGACGTCGGCATCTCTTTCAAGGTTCCAGAAGAAACTACTGAAATCGACTATTACGGCGTCGGCAGGCTTGCAAATGCTATCTTGAAAGCAAAGTCCGATGCACGTCTGTACCAGGCCTCTACCAGCGAGATGTTCGGCAAGACCGCGCCCCCGCAGAACGAAGGATCTCAGTTTCAGCCTGTCTCTCCGTATGGCGAAGCAAAAGTGAAAGCGCATGAAGATTTTATAAAAGGCTACCGGGAGAAACACGGGCTTTTTGCCTGCTCGGGCATCCTCTTCAATCACGAGTCCCCTCGAAGAGGTGCGCATTTCGTGACACGCAAGATAACGATATCGCTCGCAAAGATAAAATTAGGCCTGCAAGACTCCTTTGAGCTCGGTAATCTTGAGGCCAAGCGCGATTGGGGATTTGCTGGCGATTATGTGGAAGCGATGTGGATGATGCTGCAGCAGGATAAGCCCGAGGATTTCGTAATCGCCACGGGGGTAGCTCATTCTGTGCGGGAGTTCGTCGTGGCGGCAGCTGCGGCACTCGATATGAAGATAGCCTTTGAAGGCACTGGTCTCGATGAAGTAGGAAAAGACGAGAACGGGAAGATAATCCTACGGATCAATCCTAAATTCTACCGGCCTGCAGAAGTCGACGCACTGCGCGGCGACGCTTCGAAAGCGAAAAAGGTGCTCGGCTGGCAGCCGAAGACTTCATATGAAGAACTCGCAAAGATGATGGCACTGAGCGACCTGGAACAGCAAAAACATGCATGACCTACGTTTTTCAGCCGGCCAGATACGAATTAGAAAGACAAATTGAGCGACATGCGGATGTAGTGACCGGCAGAGTACTCGATGTAGGTTCGGGTTCTCGACCGCGCTACCGGGGTTTTTTCAAAAAATGCACCGAGTATGTAAAGCTGGATATCGAAGGGGTTGCTGACGTTGATGTTACCGGGAGTGCCGAGTCCATACCGCTTCCTGACGAGTCGTTCGATTCGATCGTTTCAACGCAGGTGATAGGAGATGTTTACGATCTTCGTAAAGCTTTTTCGGAATTTTATCGAGTATTGAAACCGGGGGGTGTTTTGCTCCTGACAGAGGCATTCATGGACCCGCACCATGACGAGCCTTATGACTTCTGGCGTTTTACGGCTCATAGTCTGCGCAAACTTGCCGAGGGTGCGGACTTTACCGTAGAGGTGATAGAAAAGAGGGGTGGTTTCCATAGTGTGTCGGCACAGCTGCGTCTGAGGTACCTTATCGAGAAACATCAGATATATTCTGCTTGGTATCGGCGGGTATTCGGTATATTCGCGAAAGCGTATGGACGTTTCGCGATCTGGCGGGACTCTCGTGATCAAAGTGAGGTGAATAGATTATATGCACATGGATATCTGCTTATCGCGCGAAAACGCAGCTAGGTATGCTTACTGTCACGACCAGCTGGGATGATGGCGATGTCTTGGATAAACGCGTCGTCAAGATATTAGATACTTACGGTCTAAAAGGCACCTTCTATATTCCCAAAGAATACTGGGGGACTCGTCTTTCTGATGCCGAGATTCGCAATCTATCGAATACGCATGAAGTCGGTGCACATACGCTTAGCCATATAGACCTGTCAAAAGCCAGTGAAAAGCAGGCGCAGGCAGAGATACAAGGAAGCAAAGAGTGGCTTAACGAGGTCTGTAAGAAGGAGATCGGCATGTTCTGCTATCCTCGCGGTCGCTACACCCCGGCAGTCCGCGACATGACTCGCGCAGCAGGATTCAGGGGTGCTCGGACGACGCGACAATTCGAGCTTTCGATATCAGATCCATTTGAAATGCCAACATCGATACAGGTATATCCATTCCCGTTCCGACATGATGACGGCCCAAAAAGCTTCTTGGAACCTCTTATGCAGCGGTATGGAGGCTATAGGAGCCTCGGCGTGCCGTTAACGGGTATGCGCAGTTGGGAATCCGCAGCGAAAGCAGCATTCGATTTTGCCAGGACAAAGGGAGGTATGTTCCATATCTGGGGACATTCGTGGGAATTGGAAAAAAACGGGTTATGGGAACAATTTGACAGGGTGTGTTCCCACATCGCAAATCGTGAGGACTGCATATATGTAACTAACGGAGAACTCGTATGAGGGTCCTCATCCTACAAGATGATTTTCCGCCATTTAATCTTGGCGGGGCCGGAGCTATAGCCTATGCATCGGCTAAGGAATTGCAGAAAAGAGGACATGAGGTGGAAGTCGTGACGACGGTACGTGCTCTTGCTGATGCTGGTGATAGAAAACACGACAATATATCGGTTCACTGCATTTATTCTTCATATGACTTGCGTTTTCAGGCATACGTAAGTCTTTGGAATCCAAGTGTCGTACGCGAAGTGAAGAAAATCATCGCCGTATTTAAGCCCGATATCGTGCATGCACATAACGTACACGGCTATTTATCCTATGCTTCACTTCGAACAGCAAAGTTATCCGGAGCGCGCGTAATATTGACCTGTCATGACGTCATGCCTTTCAATTACGGGAAATTCGTGCAATATATCGATCCAAATGATTTTTCCATTCGCGAAAGATATGATTATAGGATCAGTCCGCTTCGTCAGCTAAAAGAAGAAAAATTTAGATACAATCCGTTTCGCAATGCGATAATACGCTGGATCTTGGGCCGATATGTAGATCGTGTCGTAGCGGTTAGCGCCGCTCTCAAAGACGCGCTGGAACAAAATGGTATTAAGAAAGTCACCGTCATCCACAACGGTATTGATATAAATGGCCGAATCGCACCCAGCGAAGAAATCGCTTCATTCAAAACACTCCACGGCCTCGGTAATTCCGTCGTTCTATTTAGTGGCAAACCGGTCGGTGTAAAGGGAGGGAAGAAGCTTATCGAAGCTATATCTAAAATTGCAAAGGAAATTCCTGACATTCAGCTCTTGATTCCAGGCAGAGTAGGAAAGGATACGGATATAATGATAGAACACGCGAAAGCCTTTGACGTCTCTGAGCGGCTCGTCTTTCCAGGCTGGCTGATAGGTGCAAATCTCTATGCCGCTTATAAGGCAGCATCCGTCGTGGTAGTCCCCTCACTTTGTTTCGATTCGCTGCCGACTATGATATTGGAGGCTTTCGCCTGCAAAAAACCCGTGATTGCCACGTGTTTCGGAGGCGCCAGGGAAATAGTTGAAGACAATATTTCTGGGATCATCATCAATCCCTTTGATGTAGATACAATAGCAAGAAGTCTGTACGAACTTCTATCAAGCAGAGAAAAAGCTGCTCGATTCGGAGATAGTGGCTTCGATCAGATTAAAAGACAATTCAATCTTGAGCAGCAAATCGTTGAATATGAGAAAGCATATACAATATAGAATATGAATCTAAAATTTCTCGGTAATGAGTCGTACGGCGGGTGGATGGTCGATACGGAGGGGCTTTCAAGCGAAAGCATAGTTTATTCTTTCGGCGTCGGTTTCGATATATCCTGGGATCTCGCCATGATTGAAAACTTCGGATGCAATGTATTCGCGTTCGATCCGACAGAAACAAGCAAGAATTGGCTCGCTAGTCAGGACCTGCCCGAGAAGTTTTCTTTCGAACAAGTCGGTTTGTCTACCTTTGACGGCGTGCAGGATTTCTTCCTGCCGCTTAAGCAAGGCAAGCCGGATTATTCAACTGTAAAAAGAAGCGGCAGCTCCGTTCAGTTTCCTGTAAAGCGATTAGAAACGCTAATGAAAATGCGGGGACATTCGCGCATCGATGTCCTTAAGATCGATATAGAGGGTTCCGAATTCGCCGTTCTTCCGAAGATAGCTCACCTACCAATCGCACAAATTCTGGTTGAAATGCATCCGAATATGTACGGTTCAGGATGGAAGGGGCTACGAAAGCTTCTCGGGAGATACAAATTCCATCGAGCGACATCCGCATTATCACGAAACGGCTTTGTTTGCGCACATAGGAACGAGAACGATTATACGTTCATAAAATCTGCTTAGGACTGCAGGTCTTCGCTTGGGACGCCAGAGAGGGCCTGAGATTTCCACTTCAGCTTTTTGAGTGCAAATACAGTTCGACCGCTCTGGCAACTTCACTTGCCTGGGGGATGCTTGTCGTTATCTTGCCTGAGAAAATCTGCCAATAGCCAGGGGCGAGCTCGTTCACGAGAGTGGGACGAGCATCAGTTTTATCTACTTTAGGCAAGACAGCGCGGACCGTATGTATCGACCTGACATATTTACATCTCGTTATATCTGGAATAAATTCAGACCATTTATTCTGGTACGCCTTAAAGCGTGCCAGCCGCTTTTTACTTTTATCATAGAAGGCGAGGTCGTGTTTGAAGTGTGGATGTTCCCCGATGGAGCGTTCAAGTACTGAAAGCTCGACATCGTATAGCAAATATTCTCTTGCGTATCCGAAGGGCATTGCTCCGAAAAAAGGTCCGTCGAGAATGGCCCAGCCCGTCTTTTTCCATGGTGCGCGGACAACCATCTCTTCGCAAAGCTCGTATTGGTAAGGACTCGTTGGAACTCCCGCCATCTTATTTATCTGGTTCAGGCCTGCATATGTAGCATTAACAACCGCCGAGACGAATATCTTCCTCTTTGTACCCGCCTCATCGTATATTATCTCGAACCCGTCCTTCATGCGTGTAATATCTTCAACCCGGCTCGACACATGCAACCGCACTTTCTGCTGTCGAGATATCATCGTATGGATACATCTGCGCAATCTCTTCGCATCGAATATCTTCTCAGGCACTTTGTAACTCTGCTCGATTTTCTCCCGATTTAGCGAGACGTTCTTGGGGAAGTTTGCCTCGTATCCTAGCCCTACATCCTTGCAGAACCTCTCATACGCCGCGGCATCGGTCTTCGTATGGTGTTTAGCAATGAGGTAGAAATTGTCGATCTTGCGTATCGCCGACGGAAACGCGTTCTCGAAAGCAGACTTAGCGGCGAGGGTTTCCCGCGCGGTGCGGGAATCTCGCGGATAGTGGTATCCCATGTGGACGCGACATTGGTTCACAAGCGATGCTCCCAAGAGGATGTCTGCTTCTTTTTCGAGTAAAACCGCGTTAAGGCCTCTTTTCGCCAGCTCGAGCGCCGCAAGCGAGCCGAAGATGCCGCCGCCGATAATGGCAACGGTATGCTTACGGTACTCATTCACTTGAATCAGTGCACGCGCTACCGGCAGATAAGCATCGAGCGTAAGCACGTTCGCCGTCGAGATTTCTCCCGAAAAATAGCGCAAAACAGGGCCGACCATTTCTTCAAGTACGTCTTTTTCTATGGGTGTCTTTTTCCTCCCTGCGGCAACATACGGGAATTCCAGCAAGTTTCCACCCGTCTTCTTTCTCTTGAAAGAGAGGTCTGCCGAGAAGACAGGCCTTTTCTTATCCGAGAAGTATATTTCAAGCATGGAAATCCTCTCCGGCGCGGATATGTCGGATTCGACGCGCGTTCTCCATTTGCCCGCATAATTAACGACGATGCGTGAATCGGAATAGTTCTCGATGTCCGGGCAGGAAGTCTTCGAAATGACTTTGGTGTCCAGCAATATCTGCAAAGCGTGCGGCAGATACGCCGACAGAGGCGTATACCGCGACGAACGCTCTCCGGAGATCTTTCCTGAATATGTGAGTTCCACGCGCGAGATCTTTCTCCGATTCTTTCGCATGAAATCACGGACGATTTTTGTTATCGAGGCGTAATGCCACTGTGATGCGACCACGATGTCCAGACGGTAACGCCGTCTCAATCCCTCTAGTCGTGAAAGATCATGCCCCGTTAGCACAACGGGTTTAGGTAAAATGAATTTCTTGGCGCCTATTGCGGCAAAGTCGCTCAGGACCCCGAGCAGAATGTCAGTATGAACGCATAGATCAAAGACATCGTTCTGTGAGGGCCTTCCGAACCTCGTCTGCCATTCTTCTGCGGAGCGGACAAGGGGCCCGGCACCATGATGTTCCGGTAAAGGTCTCGATTTGCTTACGATCGCGCGGATGCGTGCGCCCGGGAATCTGCCATAGACTTCTGCCATCCTCATGCCATGGACTCCCGCGCCGACGATCGTGATCTGTATCATGTCCTGAATGGTCCCGAAAACGTACGCTATCACATGCGGAGAGAATGCTCAATTCGACCGATGCGATCGGAGTTGGTAGTATCTGAAGACCATGGAAAAGCCATCATTTGACGTACCGATCCTGCTACTCATTTTCAATCGGCCGGATGTCACTGAGCAGGTATTCAAAGAGGTGCGGAAACTGAAGCCGGCGAAGCTCTTTATCTCAGCCGATGGTCCGCGGGCAAACAGACCGGATGATGCCGAAAACTGTCGGATCACAAGGGAAGTCATCACCGAACATATCGACTGGCAATGCGAAGTCCAGACTCTCTTTCAATCGAAAAATCTAGGCTGCAAATATGCCGTGGTCGCCGGTCTAGATTGGTTTTTTGAGCAGGTTGAAGAGGGGATTGTGCTCGAAGATGATGACATCCCCGACCCTTCTTTTTTCCTATTTTGCAAAGAATTGCTTGAAAAATACAGAAACGATCCGCGGGTAATGACCATCGAAGGTACCTCGATTCAGGATAAGAATCCAAGGTTTAAGAACGAGGACAGCTATTATTTTTCCCGCATGCCCATGGGGTGGGGCTGGGCAGGATGGCGTAGGTCATGGAAGCTCTACGATGTAGAGATAAAGGATTGGCCGGAAGTAAAAGCTGCGGGCACGCTAAGGGAAAAGTTCGCGAACCCGGGCGCCTATGAGAGGTTCGCGCGAGTCTGGGATGATTACTATGATGGCAAAATCAACAGCTATGATGGACAGATGGTTTTCGCATTCGTCAAGAATGACGGAGTTTCTATCACACCCAACAAGAATCTAGTCGCAAATATCGGTTTCGGCGCTGCAGCTACGCATCTGAATAAGCTCGACAGTAAATGGGCAAACATGCAGACGTTCCCGGTCGCCTTTCCGTTGAGACATCCGAAGGAGATCGTCATAAACAAATCGGCGGATGACTATCTCTACCGTGAATATTTCAAACTCGACAAGAAGCTGCATCACAGGATGCTCCGTCCATTTAAAAACGCATTCCCAGGTATCTACAGTGCGGCGAAGCGTATCTTGAAAAAGTAGCTTTGTAGCTCAGTCGGTCAGATAATAGAGAGCAACCATCGTTATCGCGTTGAGCATACTGGAGAAGGCGCGTGCTACGACGAGGCCCCATATGCCCCAGAATATCACCCCGATGACCATCGTTACTATCTGTATCAGGGATCCTGAAAGGTTGGAGATGTATTGTTCGCGTATCTTTTTATGCGCGGCGAAGTAGGAACCTATGGGCACTGCGCCAAATCCGAGCAATGTAAGAGCGTAAATGCGCGCAAAGGGCACGGCGTCGGTGTAGAGGGGGAAAAGGATTTTATAGAGTCCCGGTGCGATAACATAAAAGACAGCCACCCCGGCTGTCGCGGTCGCGAGAAGCCATAGCATCTTGTGCTCCATCGTGGCTTCGATGTGGTGCGAGCTGCGGTTGGAAAACCTGGCTTGCATCATTTTGTCCAGCATCTTGCCTGGACCTTTTACCTGGTCGATGATGCCTATTGAAAAAGCATATATCGCAAGGTTTACGGCGCCCCCATAATGGAAAAGTAACAGCTGGTCCACGCTGCCGGCGATTCCTCCGACGAACGCCATCACGCTTAGATGCTTTCCGTAGGAGAGCATCTCTGCGTCGAATTTGCCCTCGTGCACTTTATACAGACGCATCGTTCGCACGTAGAAATATCCATCCACGGCAAGATTGGATAAAAAGTAAACGGTTATAAGGATAAGGAGATTCTTGGTTATCAAGATTGCAGCGACCAAGGCCAATGCGGGTACTAGCACTCCGATAATGCCGAAGTACATAGTTGCCCGCGCGAAATCTTGCTTGCCGTTAAGGAAAGAACCCGCAAGATTCACTCCCGTAAGGAGCGGCGTCACAAGTCCGCCCAATAGTATCCCGAACGACAGCGTGTAGTTGCCGAAGAAAAGATAGTATGCGCTGAGGAGAATGCTGCCTATGAAAATAAGGACACTCCAGCGAAGGTTAGCCCTGAATCCTTGCGGCAGGGCTCCGTCATAGCCCCGAGCTGCTGATTGTGCGATCGCAGTGCTTAGGTTGCTTAAAGAGAAGATGGAAAGCACACCGACGACCGTGAGGATGTATTTGTAGTTGCCGTACACATCTTTGGGTACGAGATGCGCAAATGCCACGGAAACCGAAAGCGCGACCACTGCGGCGATGAGCTGTCCGATAATGGACCATAGACCGCCAGAGGCAAGGTACACCATATCCGTCTTGGTGTATTTCTCACTCCAGCGCAGCCAGCGCACGACCGTGACCTGCATCCTTTCTCTCATGTGGACTCTATCCTAGCGCGAGAAGTGCCCCTTTAACAGGAGGTCACTTCTTTTTTGGACCGAGCTCAAAAATAGTCAGGTCATTTGCAGTGTAAACCTCATGCATGGAAGGAAACTCGCTTTTAAGCCAGGAAGGAAGAGTAAAGCCCGGCTCTTCGATGGCGTAGTCGAGGCGACGGTCGCCCAGCGCTTCGCCGGCCGGCTCTTTTCTAAGCTTAGCGGCGAATGCCCGGAAGTCTTCTATGGCAGAATCAGGTAGCAGTTTCGCCGGCAGTGGTGCCATCCCGAGGATCTTACGCAACTTATTGAGTTGGGTAGTGTAGCCATATACGTCCTGATAATGCGTGCCCCATATCTCTCCGACATGCTGAAGCAGGTAGGTGTCACTGAGCGTGTCGTCTTGATGTTCGAGCAGATATCGTGTCCATACTTCTTCGTTGGTCATGACGTGTAAGTTCGCGTTGTGCACATAGAAAACCCTGTTGCCGGTGAAGGCGCCGATATCGATACTCAGGCTTTCGCTCGCCATGACAACGCTTTCTGACGCTGAACTCGTCTTAAGCCAGGAGAGTACGGGGCCGAATCGCTGCTCCTGTAGGGCTTGAGAAGTGACTTGCATCCGAACATAAACAGACTCGCTCGCGCCAAGAATAGTGAGACATGTCACCACGGAAACGAATGCGGCGCCCGCATATCGCTTGAGATGTATCTGTCGCATTTGCCCGAAAAAGAACGCGAAGAGATAAGCGCAACAAAGAAGTCCGATATACGCCACAGGCAGATAATAATGACTCGAATATTCGAGGTTCTGCCCCGTGATGATCTGGTTGTTTGAGGCAATAAGCGCTCCCCATATCGCGCTCGTGAAGAACCAGGCTAATTTTTCGTTACGGAATGATCGCGAGTACAGAAGCGTGACAATGTATGCGAGCCCGGTGAAACAGCATATGGTCACATTCCACAATCCCGCCGGTGTATGAGTCATGACAAGTCCGAGGCGAATTAAGCTTTCCGCATAGACCGGCGTATGGTGACCGAGCGTTTGTAGCAGTACCGGTCCACCGATGATGGCGGCGAGTATTAGAGAAACAAAGAGAGGCAGGGAAAGTGGGAGCAGATCTCTACGCATGAAAGTCAGGATGAGAAAGCTTCCGACCACGCCATCCATGAACGTCCAATAATACGGATACACATAAAAGAGCGCGCCAAGGGAGAGCGCGAGGACAGGTATGCGATATGGTGCTTCGCGTATGAACCGGAGCGCGGCGAATACTGCCAGCTCAACGAAAAGAAAATTCAGCTGAGGGCTGGGCGAGCGGAAGAAAGTCGTTAGGAAAAATCCGAGATGAAAGAATGACGCCGCGCAGAGCGCGAGCGTACGCCTGCCCGTAGCGTATAGAAGGATGCCATACGTGACGAGGAATAGTATGGGTGGTAGAAGAAAGTCGAAAAAGGCGAAGGTATGCTGGACGTCGAGACCGAGGAATTCTCCGGCATACGAAAAGGCAGCGTCGGGCAACCAGAAAGAAACCGAAGGTGCGTTACGTAACTCGTAGATATAGGGGTTGCCGAGCATCGGGAAGCCGTCGCGGACCTCTTCGCTGCGCGCTTGATAGTAGCGATCATCGTCCGTCGTCCCAGGAAATACGCCCTGATATGCGGTTCCCATCTGATGCACTACATAAAACTGCGGTGCTCCGGTGGCTACACCGATAATGACGGCGACGATCAGTGCCGGCGCATGCTCACGTACGTTATTGAAGAGATTATTCACGTTTACGGCCTAAGATATAGAGGTTGTCGAATGTCTGGAGCGGAACATGTGTCTTTTGCAGGATGCTGCGACGTGAGAACTCTGCGAGCTTTCGCCACAACGAAAGGTGCTGCCATCGGTACAAGATCGTGAAGATGTAGGCGAGCGAGAAGCGTTTGGTGATGCGATGCATCGTTACGACCTCGAAGCCCGCATCTTCCACGGCTCTTTTCAGAGATTCGCGGCTGAAGTATTGCAGGTGCTCTGGCGGGACTACGAGGTGCCATTTCTTTCCCATGAGACGCGCAGGGATGCTGGATGAGTCGACAGTATTTATGGCAACCAATCCACGCGGAGCAAGCAGTGTATGTGCCTTTTCGATGGCACCTTTGGGATCGGTCATGTGTTCGAAAACATCCCAGAGAGTGATGACATCGAAACGTGCTTCTCCGGGGACATCTTCGATGATGCCGCAAACGGTCTCGTGACCGCGACGATTGGATTCATCGGCACCGAATCGCGATATTTCTACGCCGTAGGTCTTCCAACCTTTCGCCTTGGCCCTGTCGAGGAAGAATCCAGTCGCCGCGCCGATGTCGAGTATCTTTTTTCCGGGTGCGAGCTTCTCGAGCTCGACGAGGTATTTATCAAAAGTAGAAGCGAGCCCTGCTTTGTCGGTGTCGTAGTCTGCGTAGCCAAGTCCGCCTTCGCCTTCCGTCTTGTGGAAATACGATTCTTTATACACGGCTTCTATTTCCTCAGAAGTAGGCGTAGGGGAGACGAAAAGATGCGCACATTTGCCGCATCGGTAGAGCTTGTAGTCGTTCTTCTCGAACGCGAAACTGCTCTCGCTTCCGCAGATGTCACAAGGAGGGTTCATAAAGACAGTGTACGCCGGATCCGGTCAAAACTTATCCAGAGCGGCGCAAGGATGCCTTCCATGACGATATGGCGGGAGAGCTTGGATTCGCCTTCTCGGCGCTCGCGGAAGACTATAGGAATCTCTGCTGCGCTCGCTCCCGCGAAAGCTATTGCCCGATATTTGAGCTGTATCTGAAACGCATAGCCGGCTGCACTGATAGTTTCTAGGTCTAGTCTGTCGAGGATATCTTTTCGTATTACGTAGAATCCGGCCGTAATGTCGTGGACGGGAAGCCCTGTCAGTACACGCGCGTAGATGTTTCCACCCGACGAGAGCATGCGGCGCCACTTTTCCCAGCCGGGAGTATCGCCGCCCCTCACGTAACGAGAGCCCACAACCAGCCCGAATTCCGATGCCTTGTCCAGAAGCATAGGCACGTATTTCGGATCGTGCGAACCGTCTGCATCCATCAGGAGGACCGCACGGAAATCTTCCTTTTTGGCTCTTGTGAGGGCGTCGGTGTAAGCACGGCCAAGCCCTTCCTTCTTCTGTCTCAGGATAAGCGCTACCTGCGGAAATTCTTGCGATAGCTTTCGGACTTCCTGTGCAGTGCCATCAGGAGAGTTATCGTCTACTACCCAGATCTTGGCGGCAGGCCGTACGAGAACTATCTCCGGGATTATCTGGCGGATGTTTTCGCGTTCGTTGTAGGTCGGAATGATGATGAGGTCCGGTTGCATGGAAGTTTCACTATCCTAGCGCGAGAGCTGCCTTTTTGATAGATTGCTCCAGTGAAGAAGACTCCAAAGAAAGCCGGAAACAAGCCTCGCTGGGTCGCGGTCTCCGGCGGCTTCGACCCGCTCCACATCGGCCACGTCCGTATGTTCAAAGAAGCGAGGAAGCTTGGCGACAAGCTCGTAGTCATACTCAACAACGACAACTGGCTCAAGGATAAGAAAGGCTTTGCGTTCATGCCGGAAAAAGAGCGCAAAGAAGTCATAGAGTCCTTCCCGTTCGTCGACAAAGTGGTCTTGACCGACCACAAGAAGAATGACGAGGACAGAAGCGTCGTGCGGACTCTACGAAAGGTGAGGCCCGCGATATTTGCAAACGGCGGTGACAGAAAGCCCGACGGCGACCCCGTGCCTGAAGCGGTTCTGGCAAAAGAGCTCGGTATCAAGATGCTCTACAACGTCGGTCGCGGCGGCAAAGTACAGTCGTCATCATGGATGATAAAGGACGCCGTAAAAGGCATCGCACGAAGCGTGCGGCCTTGGGGAGAATTCTACGGCTGGGATTCGGGCGACACCTGGTACTTGAAGACGCTTTTCATAAAGCCGAGCAAGCGCCTTTCGCTCCAGTATCACAACAAGCGCGCGGAACGTTGGATACTCGTCGAGGGAGACGCGACGGCTGTCATACAGAAAGATGGAAAGACGCACGAACATCCACTCGCGATCGGAGAGGCATTTTCCGTCGAGCAAGGCACCATACATCGGCTCACTTCAAAGAAAGGCGGTACCGTAGTCGAAGTAGCACTCGGTGAATTTGATGAGAACGATATCGTCAGGCTCGAAGACGACCATAGTCGGATCTGAATAGCGCGGCCCCTATGAAGCCCATGATGATGTAAAACATCAGATACGGCGTATTCAGCCGAGGTATGACGTCGGCGAAAGGGGAAAGTACGAGAAAGTTGTACGTAAGCATGGTCAATGCGATACATCCCAGGAGCCGAAGCTCGCCTCTCTTCAGGACGAGGCTGATGAATCCGAACACGAACAAGGCATAGATAAGCACATAGATGCTGGCGCGCAAATATCTGTTCGTAGAGTCTGAATAGTCGTGCTCGATATAGGCGAGCTTTATCGCCTCGATCAAGGTGCTGTAGAGATACGTGCCGGGGTGCGTGATAAATGCATGTATATCCTCCTGCTGGATCTTCTTTGCCGAAGTATCATCTGGTGCCAGGCGATGATACTCGCTATAGAGATATTTGAATTCGTAGCGATAGAGGAATTCCGTTTCTCCAGTGCCTCCGGATATGCTGCGTACGACCCACTCTTTCAGGTAGCGCGTCAGGTCGCTGTACGAAAGCTGAGCACGCACGGCTCTCGCGTACAGAGATTCTTCTTGCCGCCCATCCGTCACCGTGAACTTACCGGTTTCTTTATGGACATACAGAACCCATGGTCCGATGATGATCATCGCAGTTACGCAGGCGATGAGGATATTTCGGAATGTGTTCGGGGGATAGGACCTTCTCAAGAGTAACGATACAACGATAATGAAAGGAAGAAAGAGTACGAACTGGAAGCGGACAAGAGACGTATACCCGCAGAGAGCACCGAGAAACATGAACCAGTACCAGGCGCTCCCTCTTCTTTGAGCGATTCTCGCGCAGATAAAGAACGTCACACCAAGAAGGAACGCGTAAAAAAGCTCGGTCACGACCTCGTTCGTATAAAAACCATAGAAAGGTAATCCACTGATGCAAAGCGCTGCTGCGAGGCCGTATTTCCAATATCCCCAGTCTTCAAAGGTCTTGTAAATGAGGAATCCGAGTACACCAAGGAGCAATGACTGTATAAAACATACAGCTAAGATATTTTCATTGCCAAAGATCCTGTAGAGCACTGCCAGGAAAAAAGGATATCCGGGCTCTCGAAACGTGCTAAACGTGCTCCCGTCGAGGCTGTACCCGTGGCCGGATATCAGGTTGGATGCAAAGGTGCTGTATTGCTGGGCGTCTTTCCAGCTGCGGATGTGGTTGAGGCCGAAGATCAGGAAATTCGCGATAGAGACTCCGACACATAGTACTAAAGCGCCCAAATCCCTGATCCGTTCGTTCATACGATGAAGCACGGGCAGTATAGATGATTTGCCGCATTGTTCAATGCAAAGATGTTAGCTTCGAAAGACGAAGAATTTGTAGCCCAAGAAATTGCCGATGAGTGCAGTAAAGATGGTGCAAAGGAGTGCGATGTTCGCCCACAGAGGACCTGATATGCCTGCTGGAGCACCGATGACACTGGTCATGACGTAGATGATGCCGATGTTCACGGCAGCGACTATGCTCGAAACCGCAAAGAAACGCACGTACTGTTTTTTGCGACTCTCTGCCTGTACGTGGCGGAATGTCCAGAACGCGCTCCAGAAGAAAGACTGTGTCACGACTATGACGAACGTGATAACGGCAAAAACAGTCACCATCGGTCCGCTCGAGATCCCGCTCACGAGGATAAGAAGATTGAATATAGAGGCGTTGAGTGCGACGTTGAAGCATCCGATGACCGCATAGCGGCTGAGCTGAGCGGCGCTTCCGGCACTGAAAGGAAGCATCGCGAGCACGTACGCGGCTGCTACGAGTGAAAGCGGCATGACCACTAAGAGTGCGATGGCGACAGGTATAAAAGGTATGCCATGTGCTGCAAAGAGCTCAGGCACATCGAGGTTGTTGAGGATGGGGAAGCCTAAGAGTGTGATCACGAGGCCCATCGCGGCGATGAAATACGCTTCTTTCTGGGGGATATTTCGTGCGCGAGCTCGGGCATGTGCGAGAAATCCTTCCTGTGTGCGATCTTCGTGCATTGACCCATGATGACACGCTATATTTCCCGGGACAAATTTCGTTTGAATTTAAGGCTAAATTACTGTACCGTGTGCCCAACATGGACTGGAAAGGGAAACGCGTACTGGTGACCGGATCTGAAGGCTTCATAGGGAGCCATCTGACAGAGGCGCTGGTAGAAAAAGGCGCCGTCGTAACCGCTCTCGTAAAGAACAATTTTCAGGACAATATCGGCTTCATCGAAGAATTCCAGCCGGAAGTACGCAAGAAGATAAAGATCGTATTCTCCGATATCAACGACTCCAATGCGGTAATGGATGTCGTGAAAGGTCAGCAAGTAGTGTTTCATCTCGCAGCGGAAATATCTGTCCCGTATTCTTACGTGAACCCCCGGACTTTCGTGCAGACCAACGTGATGGGCACCTTCAACATGCTCATGGCTGCAAGAGAGCACGGCGTAAAGAAGATGCTCCACATGTCCACGAGCGAAGTGTACGGAACGCCGGACAGCGTCCCGATACGTGAAGACAATCAGCTCAAAGGCCAGTCGCCGTATTCTGCTTCGAAAATAGGCGCAGAGAAAATAGCAGAGAGTTTCTACTCCAGCTACGACTTGCCGGTCGTCGTGGTGCGCGCTTTCAATACCTACGGTCCGCGTCAGTCGGCGCGCGCTGTTATCCCGACCATCATCACGCAGGCGCTTTTTCGCGACAAGATTCTGATGGGTAACGAAAAGCCCACGCGCGACTTTAATTATGTCGGCGACACCGTGGCGGGACTCATAAAAGTCGCTGAGAGCGATAAGCTTTTCGGACAGGTAGTGAACATCGGCTCAGGAAAAGAGATCTCGACCGGAGATCTGGCGAAGAAAATACTTGCGCTCACCGGCAGTTCGGCCAAAGTCGTACGCGACGCCAAGCGGCTGCGCCCGAAGAACAGCGAAGTTATGCGGCTTCTTGCCGACAACACGAAAGTCAGGAAGCTCACCAGCTGGAAGCCCGAAGTCGGTCTCGACGAAGGTCTCAAGCAGACCATCGAATACATCCGAGCGCATCCGCATCTCTTTAAGATAGGCCAATATCAAATATGAAAGATCAGATATGAAAGCCGTGATCTTAGCCGGAGGACTCGGTAAGCGCTTGGGACCCTTGACTACCGTCCTTCCCAAACCGCTCTTACCGATAGGCGACAAGACCATTCTTGAGATAATCATCGAGCGTCTGCGGATGTTCGACGTGGATGAAGTCATCCTCGCGACGAACTACAAGTCCAACATGTTCGAGAAATATTTCACCTCGATGGCGCCTGCCGGAGTAAAGATAACTATCTCGAAAGAAAAAGAAGCTCTCGGGACGGCGGGTCCGATACGGCTCGTCGCGGACAAGCTCACTGAGCCCTTCATCGTGATGAACGGCGATATCCTGACGACACTCGATTTCAAGAAGATGATGCGGCTCCATACATCCAAAAAGGCAAAAGTCACCATGGCCACCAAAGAAGTACAGATGCCTTTTCATTACGGAGTCGTAGAGTCTCGAAACGGATGGAAGGTCACGAGCATAAAAGAAAAGCCTCCGATGGCCGCCGAAGTGAATGCGGGCGTATACATAATGAATCCTGAAGTCATCAAAGAGATCCCGAACGGCTTCTATCATATGACCGATCTCGTGAAGAAGCTGGTCAACAAGAAACAGACCGTCGCGAAATATAAGATAAACGAATACTGGGTCGACATAGGGCAGATGCAGAACTATGAACAAGCCCAGGGAGATTTTGCGCGCTACGACTTTGCCAAACATGAGTTTAAGAAATAAAAGAGTGCTGCTCACGGGAGCGAACGGCTTCGTCGGCGCACATCTCACTGCGGCACTGAAGAAACTCGGGGCGAATGTAGAAGAATTTACCGGCGATATCCGTGCAGCACAAAATGTAGGCGACTTCGACGTGGTCTTTCATCTCGCTGCGATAACCGACCTGAAACGAGCGAGCGAGAACCCGCGGGAAGTATTTGAGGTAAACGTATCCGGCACGCTCAGGCTCTTAGAGAATCTTGGCTCCTGCGGCAGATTCGTCTATGTGAGCACGCTCGGAGTCTATGGCGAACCGAAGTATGTACCTATAGACGAAGATCATCCTGCGCGACCTATAGAGCCGTACGCAGCCAGTAAGCTTGCCGCAGAGGCACTGGTAGAGGGGTTTTGCATGTCTAGAAACATTCCGTTCGCCATCGCGAGACTCTTCAACGTATACGGTCGTGGCCAGCGTCCAGACTTTGTCATACCGCGGCTTATCGTCGAGATTTCCGCCAAAGAAGAGGTGACGATCCGGAATTCAAAAAGCACGCGGGATTTCGTATATATCGATGACGTCGTGGAGGGACTCATTGCAGTGGCTTTACGTGGTAAGGACGACATCTATAACATCGGTACCGGCAAAGAAACATCCGTAAAGAAAGTCGCAGAAATAATCCGCGGGTTTACAAAGCGGAAGGTCTCTCTTATCCTTCAGAACGAAAGTAAGGACCGGGGAGTAAAAAGAAGCCGGGCGGACGTCCGTAAGGCAAAAAAGAAACTTGGCTGGAAGGCGAAAGTGAGCGTGCAAAAGGGAATAGAAAAGATGATGTCATGACCGAAAAACAAATACTCAAGAATATCGAGGGACTGGTAAAAGCTTATTTTGCATTGGAGAAAAAGAGACCCAAAGAAAAGAAATTCCGCCTCATGGATCCTTTCTATGGTTCCGAAGAAGTCATGCAAGTCGTTGACTCGCTTTTACGCCGGGAAATCACGCTCAATCATGCTGCCGGGACGAAAGTACAGCGCTTCGAAGATCTTTGGGCGAAATATGTCGGAAAGAAAGAGGGAATAATGGTGAATTCCGGTTCATCTGCGAACCTCATGGCGCTCGAGCTTTTGCGTAATCCATTAATGAAAAATCCCCTGAAACCTGGCGACGAGATAATTACGCCGGCGCTTACCTGGAACACGACCGTGACTCCTATGTGGGCACTTGGATTCGTGCCGGTTTTTGTGGACGTAGACCCGGGGACCTTCACGATAAAAGTCGATGAGATAGAAAAAGCCATCACGCCTAAGACTCGCGCAATCATGCCGGTGCATCTCCTGGGACACCCGTGCGATATGAAAGCGATACTGAAAATAGCGAAGAAGCACGATCTCTATGTCATCGAAGACTGCTGCGAAGCGCACGGAGCGGAGATAGACGGAAAGATCGTCGGCTCTTTCGGAGACCTTGCGACATTTAGTTTCTTTTTCAGTCACCATCTCACCACTATGGAAGGCGGCATGGTACTCACGAACGACATCGAGCATTCTGAGATCATCCGCACCATGCGCTCCGAAGGTGTCATGCGTAACTGGAAGTCGAAGCGTTTTGCCGACAGCTATCACGACAACCCTAAATATAAAGATATCCAGCAGGCTTTTCTCTGGACCAACATGGGCTACAACGTCCGCCCGACACAGCTTAACGGCGGTTTTGCACTCGAGCAGTTCAAGAAATTTCCATCGATATTGAAGATTCGTCGCGAAAACGGAGACTTCTTCTCAAAGGCTCTGAAAAAATACGGCGACTACATCCATGTCTCCGTTCCCGCAAAAGGAGTGAAGCACGCGTGGTTCGGTATCCCTGTCATAGTGAAAGAGAATCCTCGTTTTACGAGAAGGGACCTCGAGTCTTTCTTGAATTCAAAAGGTGTCGAGACTCGTCAGATAATGGCGGGCGACATCACGAAACAGCCGGCCTTTGAGCTATACCCTAGCCGCGTCGTCGGCGACCTTAAGAACACGAAAGCTATACACAAAGATGCTTTTCTCTTCGGAAATCATCCGCTTATCGGGCGCGAGCAAAGGAAATACCTTGTTTCCGCACTGGACGAATTCTTTGCGAAATTGAAGTAAGATTAAGCCATGAGCAAAAAGACCCTCACCATCGTCTCGCCCGTCTATAACGAGGAAGAGGGAATCCGTGATTTCTACGACGCGCTCAAGCCCGAGCTTGCGAAGCTCTCAGGCTATACCAGTGATATCATCTTTGTCGTTGACCGGTGCAGTGATAACACGCTAGAGATTCTGAAAGACATCGCGAAGACCGACATGTCGGTACGTATCCTGGGGCTTTCCAGCCGTTTCGGCTATCAGATGTCGCAGCTTGCCGGCATAGACCATGCGAAAGGCGACGCGGTCGTGACGATGGATTCCGACGGACAGAACCCGCCGTCGCTCTTGCCGGAGATGCTCGCAGAATTCGAAAAAGGCGCGCATATCGTGCACGGTATCCGCAAAGATACGGAGGGGCTGAGCATGATGCGGAAGATGCAGTCAGATATGTTTTACTGGCTCATCAACAAGATCTCCGATGTGCCTATCATTCCGAACGCCTCCGACTATCGTCTGATATCGCAAAAAGTAGCGACAGTGCTACGGGAAAAAGTCCGTGAGCGTAATTTGTTCCTGCGCGGCATTTTCAGCTGGGTAGGGTTCAAGCAGGCGCGGGTGCCGTTTGTCGCACCACCGAGGACAAAAGGTACGACGAAGTTTTCCATGAGCCGGCTCATCCAGTTCGCACTCCTCAGTCTCGTTTCTTTCAGCAGAAAGCCGCTTCGTGCCGCAACGGCAGTCGGTGCACTTTTTGCGGCGTTCGGTTTCCTTTTCGCCGTCGTCACCGTTGTGCAGTATTTCCTCGGCGCGATAAAAGAACCCGGCTATTCGACCGTGATAGTCATGCTCGCTATCTTTGGCGGCGTACAGCTGATGTTCATGGGTGTCATCGGCGAGTATATCGGCGCTATTTTCGACGAGGTAAAGGCACGTCCGCACTATATCGTAGAAGAAGCGGTAAATATCACTGATTAGTGACGTTCGGAGATTATCGTCCCGTCGATGTTTTTGACTGGAACGAAGCCTGACATGGCGGTCGTTGACGATACATCCCAGTCTTTCTGAGCTATCACGAGATATTGCGGGACATCGGTTATTACCGGTACTGTAGAAGCGCCGAGCGATTTATCCGGCGTGATGACGAGGTACTGATAGTAATCCTGCGTAGGAAGGAATATCACGGCTGCGGGCACGTTGTATACGAAGAACGAACCGTTTTTGGGAAGCGTTGCCATATATGCCTCCATATCGTGTGTCGTCGTGCGACCGCCGTGTACCGCGACCCACGACCCGAAAAGGAGCTGATACGACTGCACGCCGAGCAGTAGCACCAGGCATACGGCAGAGAACGCGACAGAAAGCTTTTTGTAGGGAAGAAAATCAGCGAGAAGATATAACGACGAGGGAGCGAATACGAGCGTTACGACTTCCGCTGGAAAGTAATATCGATACCATCCTGCGGTGCGCAGGTACGCCAGCCATACCAGCATGCTGAACGAGAACGCGATGGTTTCCGTAAGTGAGATCGGTATGCGTTTGTATATACGTACTGTTACTGAGGCGACCCAGATGAGCATCAACAGTAAGAAATACATCGGAGATGCCTCGCGGAAGAAACGCAGTGCGTTTATAAGCATCTCGTGGTTCAGGTCGGATATCGCGTAAGGGTTCGCATAATAGCTCAAGACCGTAGAAACGCTGTCTGTGCCGAAGAACTGATGCAAGAACCAATAGGAAAAAGGTACGAGGAACGCGAGCGCTGCGATAAGTATCTCTTTCCATCGCCACGTGATAGAGCGATGCTTGATGAGCACCGCTGCAATGACCGCGCCCCCGAGTAGGAAGAATATGGGCTTGGTCGAGACCGTGAGTCCCGCTGCGAGACCTGCCAGTAGATACCACCACGGACCTTCATATCTGCGCTTCTCCAGCTGAGAGACTGCAAAGAGGAATACGGTCAGATACAGGAGCCCTGGTACTTCACCGAGCGCGTTCTTACCTTGTCCGTAAAACGGCGGGAAAGTCACCAGGAGTGCGAGCGAGGCGAGAGCTGACTTCCAGTCAAAAAGCCGGCGTATCACTACGTAAAACGAAGCTGCGCAGCCGAACATAAAAAAGACCATCACGAGGCGAGCCTGGAGGAGGCCTATCCCGAAAAGCTTGAAAGTCCAGCTGATGGGTTTCAGGAATGGAAAGCCTCCGGTGACGTAAGCGGTCGAAGAAAAGACATTAGGAGCCAACTGCAGTTCCTGTGCACCATGCAGGGAGTCGTTCATCGCAGCTTGGAGGTAGATTCCCTCGTCAAACCATGTCGGAGGCGTCTCGACGAGCTTATAGGTGGCAAAAAAGAAAAAGATGCCGAAGAGGCACGCCGTCATGAACCACTGCCATCTTTCCAACATCACGACACTATACGGTAGACGGGCCATTTTGATAAACGGGGCAGACATCGTACTATTCTTCGGACATGCAAGAGAACTCATTCGATTTTGTGGTCTTGGGCGGAGGCGTCTCAGGCCTTGGCTTTGCAAAACGCGTAGCTGAGCACGGCAAGTCCGTACTGGTTCTCGAAAAGGAGACCGTCGTCGGCGGGCTCTCGCGCAGCGTCGAGTACAAGGGTTTTTACCTCGACTACTGCGCGCATCGTTTCCACACGAAAAACGAAAAGCTTCTCAACGAGATCCTCACGCTCCCCGGCATGAAGATGGAAAAGCACATCAAGAAAAGCCGCGCGTACGTCTTCGGTAAATACGTGAAATATCCTTTCGAAGTGCAGGACCTTTTGCGGGCGATGCCGCTCACGAAATCCATTCCCGCAGGGTTTTCTTTCTTGTGGAACATGTTCACGAAGCGTTTCAGGAAGAAAGGTGAGCTCAGGTCTTTTGAAGATTGGTTCTCATACATCTACGGATACAAGCTCTACGAGGTGATGGCGAAACACTACACTGCCAAAGTATGGCGACACGACCCAAAGGAAATCTCGGCAGACTGGGCGGATCAGCGTCTCCAGGGCGAAGACTTGGTCAAGCTTCTGAAGCGCATCGTGAAGAAAATAGTCACGCTTGATTTCCGTTCGTATGACCTGAAGGACGACAGTCTCGCGCCCGACGGCGGACCTTTTTACTATCCGCAGCGCGGGATACAGGAGCTGCCGGATGCCCTTGCTCGTGCAGCTGAGCTGAAGGGCGCAAAGATACTTACGTCAGCCCGCATAACGCGGGTAGATACGGCTTCGCAGACCGTCTATTACGAATACGAAGGGAAGTCATACATGGCCAAGTACGGCGAACTCATCTCTACCATTCCGCTTCATGCCTACTACAACCTTCAGGAAAAGCGTGATGCATCCGTAGAGAATGCGCTCGCCGGACTCAAATACATGGACATCATCTTCGTGTTCCTTTTCCTCGATATGCCACAGGTCTCCAACGACCACTGGCTGTATTTCCATGACAAAGACATCATCTTCAACCGCGCCGTGGAGTTTTCTAACTGGTCGCCAGTAATGTGCCCGCCCGGAAAGACTTCTATATGTTTTGACATCACGTCTTTTGAAGGCTCGCCGGAATGGAACATGTCAGACGACGACCTGATCGCTCGTACGAAGAAAGACGCGGCAACTGCCGGCTATGTCCAGAGCAAAGATGTAGAAGACGCACTCGTCGTGCGCGTGAAATATGCGTATCCTTTTTATGACCTCGACTACAAGCAAAAGCTCGACACGATAGTCGGATTCCTTGAGACACCGCATCATCGTCTGCTCGGCCGCACAGGTGTCTTCCGCTATAACAATTCCGACAACTCTATCGAGATGGGCTTTGAGCTGGCAGACAAGATACTTGCAGGTGAGGAGGCGAGTGCGCACACCTACACGGTAAAAGCCATCAGCTACTGAAGTATGGACTACGCCGAAGTGACACGTCCGGCGCAGACTTTTCGAACCGGAGACATGTCCGAAGCCCGCAGACCAAAAGGTCCCGCTTTCCGAAAACTCGCTCCGCTCAGACAGTTCTCCAAGCCGGGACCTTTTGGTCTGCGGGCAAGCCTCGGAGGGGCGAAAAGTCTGCGCCGGACGCGTGCATAGCTTATGAGGTCATTTTTTTCTGAAACCAAGACGCCATTTACGCTTTTTGTCCTTGCGCTTCTTGGGCACCTTGTATTTTTCTACGCGCTTCTATCTTTCTATGGTCCGTGCAGTTTCTTTCTCTCCAACGACTGCACCCTGAACGGTAATGACACGCAGCATTACGTCATCGATGCGTTCAACCTCACGCATGGACACGGTTATTCGCGTTTCGTGAACGCGCCTTTTGAGCCTGACGCGCTGCGGACTCCGCTTCTGCCGCTGTATTTTGCGCCATTCACATTCTTTGGCGGGTATTCGCTCATCTGGCTTGCGATACTGCTTCTCAACATAGTCCTCTCGCTCGCCGCGGTCGTCGCATATAAGCTCGCACGTTTTTTCCTTCCGCATGGCTTTGCGCTCGCGGCAGGATTTTTCATGGCGTTTGAGCCGCTGTATCTCTACCGCAGCCAGATCGCGGAGCCAGATGCGCTTTTCGTTTTGCTTGTACTGGTCAGCAGCTTCTTCATCGTTCGCTCGTGGCGCCGAGGCTTCGCGCCCGACATGTTCCGCGCGGCTCTCTTCTTAGGACTCGCCGTGCTCGCAAAGCCGACCGCGCTCTACATCGCTCTCATCATGTTCTTCTTCGAGATCTGCTATCTGCTTTTCTTCCAAAAGAGTACATACATAGAGAAAGGGAAGACTTTCCTGATATCGCTGTGCATCATGGGCGCCGTGGTTTCGCCTTGGGTCATCCGCAACGAGCTTGTCTTCGGCGTCCCGGCGCTCTCCTCCATCCAGGGCTACAATCTCTATGAGTACTATACGAAAGATTTGGGGTCTCCCGCCGAGCCCGTCCCCGAAGCCATAGAAAAGGGAAGCAGAGAACCTTCGCGGTACCTGCCGTTTCAGAGTTACTTTACGCACGCGGCTTTTGCGCGTATCGAGGCTCATCCGAACGCTTTCATGCGAGAGTTGCTCGTCGGCTCGCTGCGCAATCTTTTCGTTTCGGACATTTCATCGATTTTCTATTACGGACATACGAAACTGCTGCCATTCAGATACGATCCGGAATCCGCCGTGGACATTCATCAATTGCTGCTCTCAGGCAATCTGCGGGCGTTCTTTGCCGCACTCTTCAGTCCGCATGCGCTCACGAAACTTCTCTGGATAGTTTGTCTCGTGTGCATATATATCCTCGCCTGTATCGGGTGGGGCATGTCTTGGTTTAAGGAGCGCAAGGTGTTTTTGAGCTTCACTATGTTCTTGTGTCTGTACGGTTACCTTATCTTTGCGAGCGGCCCATACGTAGATGCGAAGTATCGTCTCCCTGCGCTTACGCTGATTTTCATCGTGGCGCTCTATGGTCTCCAGAGCATCTTGCCGGCAAGCTTCTTGCGTGGAGCACGAAAGTAGTGTTTTATTGTGCGGATGAAGAAAACGACCAAGAAACCCCTGAAGGTTTTAAAAACCAAATCAGAACAGACGCCTAAGAAGGTCCTCGTGACCGGTGCAGCCGGCTTTGTAGGACATCATCTCGTCGAGCAGATACTCAAGACTACGGACTGGAGCGTGACCACGCTCGATAGGCTCGACACTTCCGGGAACCTCAACAGGCTTGTCGGTATCAATGTCTGGGAGAACGAAAAGCACCGCGTGAAGGTCGTCTACCATGATCTGCGGGCAGAGATCAGTGATTCAGTTGCCCGCTCCCTCGGAGGTCCTTTCGACTACATCATCCATCTCGCGGCAGGCTCACACGTGGACCGCTCTATCGAAGATCCGATGCTTTTCTTCATGGACAACTGCATCGGCACCGTGAACCTCCTGAACTACGCACGCAAAGGCGGCCTCAAGCCTAAGAAAAACGTCGACCCACAAGCACGTACACCGGTCTTCGAAGGCAAATTCCAGTATTTCTCCACCGACGAAGTCTTTGGTCCCGCTGACGAAGGCGTCGCTTTCAAAGAATGGGACAGGAACAACCCGAACAATCCTTATGCTGCAGCAAAGGCTGCAGGCGAGATGGCGGCTATAGCGTTTGCGGCGACGTACCGCATGCCAGTATTCATCACGAACTGCATGAACATCTTCGGCGAGCGCCAGAACCAGGAGAAATTCATCCCGCTCATCATCAACAAAGTGCTTTCGGGCGACACGCTCTACATACACGCTAACAGGAACAAGACGCAAGCGGGCAAGCGCTCATACATACATGCACGCAATATTTCTGCTGCATCAATCTGGCTTCTGCAGCACGGGAAACTTTTGGACGGCTCCGCTTCTCAAGGCAAATACAACATCGTCGGCGAGAAAGAAGTAGACAACCTGGCCCTCGCGAAGCTCGTAGGGGAATACGTGAACGACTATCTCAAAGCAAAGAGCAAAAAACCACGCCCGCTCAAATACGAGATGGTCGCGTTCCATGCGTCACGCCCCGGTCATGACATGCGCTACGCGCTCGACGGCTCGTATCTCGCGAAAGAAGGCTTCACCGTCCCGGTAGCTTTCGAAGAAAGCCTCCGCAAAGTGGTCCGCTGGACCATGGACCATCCGGAGTGGCTGTAGAGTAGAATAGGAACAATGACATCAGCCGGCGAAAAGCCTTTTTCGAGCATTTCTTTTTTCTGCCCGGCGTACAACGAAGAAAAGAATCTCCCCGTACTTATCCCGAAAGTACATGCTTTTCTGGGCTCACTTACCGATACGTTCGAGATCCTGATAATAGAAAATGGTAGCCGTGATGAGACTGCAGCTGTAGCGGACGAGTTGTCCAAAAGATTCTCGAACGTAAAAGCACTGCACTATATGGCTGGCCTTGGGTACGGAGGAGCGCTCCTCGAAGGTTTTAAGAATTCGAAATACGACTACGTCTGTTATACAGACGGGGACAATCAATACAACATTGATGAACTGAAAGCGGGCTTCGACCTCATGGAGCATGCTGATGTAGCCAGCGGATATGTGCGTGCGAAAGCGGTGAGCACTTTCCGGAAGATCCAATCTGACCTTTTTAATTCGCTGATAACGCTGCTCTTCTTTGTCCGCATCCGGGACATAAATTGCTCGATGAAGATATATAAACGCGAAGTCCTGGACAGTATCGAGATAAAAAGCCTCAGCGCATTCATTGACGCCGAGATGCTTCTGCGTGCTTATCGCAAGGGTTTCGTCATCGCGCAATTTCCCGTGACGCATTATGAGCGCACATCCGGCATCGCCATCGGCTCAAAACCCTCGGTCATCATCGGAACTTTTACAGATATGCTCAAATTTCGTTCTGGACTTCTCAAGTAGCCTGGCTTGACCCGGATGGAGACAGTGTTAGAGTCTTCGCATTATTCATTTAGCAAAAAGCTAATGAGAACCTCTTCTGCATCGTTTATGTATAAGCATTTACGAGTCTTGTCCATGGTGGCCGCCACGGTCATCTTAGGAATTGGAGCTGTTGCAACAGCCGCAATAGTTTCAGGTACCGCGACTTCCGGTGCCTCTGCGCGTTCCACTTTTACGCAACTTACTCTCAACAAACCCTCGGTATCGGTCGGAACTGTGATGATAGCGAGTATTGCTGTAAACGGTGGCAGTTCTGTAAATATAACGCCGCCGACAGGATGGACTCAGATTGTGCGCACTGACAACGATGTGGATATCGCGCTTATATCGTATTGGAAGGTTGCAGGAACTTCAGAACCAGCAACATACATTTGGACTGTAGACCAACAGACTCGGGCCGTTGGCGGCATAACGCCTTATACAGGAGTCAGTACCGTAGCCCCCATAGACTCATACTCTGGTAACTATGGCTTTTCAAAAGTCGCAACGACTTCATCCATTACTACCGGGGTCTCAAATGAAGAGGTGATAGCGGTCTTTGCTACCGATGTAAACAAGATTCTCAGCACACCGGTGGGAATGACTCAGAAGTACAACCTTTCTCACGCAGCACTCGGCCCGTCACTTGCGGACTTCGACGTAACTCAATCATCACCAGGCTCTGTCGGTAACAAGGCATCAAGCATCGGTGGAAATAAGGCGAGGAATTGGGTAGCACAGGCGATTTCACTCAAGCTAACTTCACCGGTACCGGCACCTGTCGCATATTGGAAGCTCGACGGAAACAGCAACGATGCAGCCGGAAGCAATAACGGAACAGATACCAACGTGACTTACTCCATCGGGAACGGGAAGATAAATCAGGGTGCGGGTTTCGACGGGAGCACAAGCAGAATCGACATAGGTCATATGATATCCGGCGCTGTAGACGTTTCGACTGGTGCGTGGATAAAGACTTCACAATCTTCTGGCATCCTGTACATAATTGCTCAGCGTCACGACCCAAACCCGATGCCGTCTCAATGGTCAATGTATTTGGCCAACGGGAAGGTTGAGGTGCACACAGAAGGGAACGTTCTCGATGGCAGCACGATGGTGGCGGATGGTAATTGGCATTATGTCGGCTTTGCGCAGAGTGGAACCAACTACAAAATCTATGTTGATGGGGTAGAGGACGGTTCATTGACAGGAGGGGTACCAACTAACTACGCCGGGATGCTGGCTGGAACGATTGGATATAGTGAATTAGATCTCCACTACTTGGGACAAGGATACTACTTTAATGGGTCCATTGATGAGGCGGGGGTCTGGAACACCACTCTCTCTGCCGCTGATTTCGCAGCACTTTACAACAGCGGCATCGGTAAACAGTACCCCTTCTAGTTTAGTTGCAGGAGTAACAAACCGCCGCTTTGCAGCGGTTTGTTGTTTTTGGATTCGACGGTACACTTCTTCGTTATGCAAGAAGAGGGATTTAAAGGCATTCGAGATGCGGAAAATAGCTGGTTCTATCGCTCGCGGTCTTTTGCTATCCGGCGAGTGCTTTCAGGTTTTAAAGCTAAAAATGAGAAGATATGCGATATCGGGGCGGGCTACGGCGCCATGTGTCCGACTTTGAAGCCTTATGGAAAAGTCACGGCATTTGAGCCCGACGCCGAAGTACGCAAGATATGCGCGGAAAATTGCGACGATGCGTTTCCATCTTCCGAACTTTCCGAGCTCGTAGCAAAAGAACGTGGGAAATTCACATTGGTAACTATTCTCGATGTCGTTGAACACGTCGAAGACGACGAGGCGTTTTTAAAACAATTACACGAACTTATCACGCCAGGCGGACATATTCTCGTGACCGTCCCGGCTTTTATGTGGCTTTGGAGCGAGCTGGATGTGTTCGCACAGCATTATCGACGATATGACAAAAAGGGGATCATCGCGGTTCTGGAAAAAGCGGGTTTTGAGATAGAATACGCGTCCTACTGGAACATGATGCTCCTCATCCCTGCATTCATCGTGCGTCGAGGTACCGGAAAAGGAGGCTACGCTGCTTTTTCTATGCCGCGCTGGATAGATAGGATCTTCTTCGAATGGGTGCATCTGGAATCGCGACTGATGCCCAGACTTTCTCTCCCGTTCGGTACGAGCGTTTTCATCTATGCCCGAAAAAAATAATATGCGCTCGCTCCGCGCGTATATTCAGTCACACCAGACCGAAGCTGTGATATTTATCGCGGCACTCGGCATACGCGTCATCTACGCAGTAGCCATCCAGTTAGTTTCAGGCTCCCACGGATTCATTTCTTTCTCGGATGCCGAATTCTTCTACTACCGGTCGGCATTGAATCTGCTTTATCATCACAGTTTCAGTCTTGCCCCTGCCGCGCCATATCTGCCGGAGGCATATCACACGCCGCTCTATCCCTTATTCATAGCGGTTCTCCTGTCCATGCGTTTTCCGCTCTTCGCGATCGTCGTGGCGCAGGATATCGTATGGGCTTTCGCTACGGTTCTTATCTATCGCATCAGTGTGTCGCTCTATGGATCGCGAATGCTCGCTCTCGTCGCGGCATGTATTGCAATAGTCGAGCCAATGTCAGTTTACTGGAGCGGGCTCTTGATGTCGGACACACTCTCTGCATCTTTGTTCATTCTGGCTCTGTATCTCCTCGTCGCGAAAAGAACATATTCTTCTATGTTCGTCCTCGGGCTTTCGGCTCTGGCGCGTCCCATAGCGCTCTACTTCGCGCTGGTATTCCTGTGCATGGTCTTATATCAAGCATATTCCGCTGGCACTCTCTTTAGACCGATGCTTACGAAGATAGCCGTTTCGACACTTATATTTATCGTTGCAGTATTTCCGTGGTATTTGAGGAACAAGATCGTCTTTGATACCTGGTCGTTTACCAGCGCGAGCTGGTATCTGATGTATGGGTTCCCGGTCGGAGAGTTTTCGAGTGCAAGCGGTCTCTCTCATCCGAATGTTCCGCTGGGTGTGCAAGATGATTTTACTAGGTTTGATTTTAAATATCTGCCGCTCTACAGGGCTGCTTCTTGGCAACTCATTGCTCATGACCCGATCGGCTTTTCTGTCATATATGCGAAACGGAGTCTATATTCGTTCGTAAGTAATCGCTACGACTATCTTATCCATGACGTCTTTGCGTCTGAGGCTAGGGGCATCTATTCACACACTCCCGCGTTTGTCCTAAATCTTATCCTCGCTCTCGGGGAGATATTCTGGTTCGCGATCTACGCTCTTGTGGTCGTGGCTGTTTTCAAGAAAGATTTGTTTCCGTGGTGGCTCTTTTTCGTCTCGCTTCTGTGCATCAATGCTGTGCTTTCAGGTGGTATCAACCCAGTCGGCACAGACATGAGCAGATACTCGCTGCCTTTTTATGCTTTCTTCTTCACGTTCGCAGGCGTCGGCTTTATGCAGTTGTCTCGTTTTGTAAGGTCTTTTTCCACCACTCGATAGTCTCTTCAAGTCCTGCACGTAAGTCGAATCTGGCATGCCAGCCGACTTCGTCTCGAAGCCGGGTGATGTCCGCTACGACACGTGTCTGAGTTGTGCTGGTCGTCGGGGCGCTCACCAGCTCTTTCTTTTCAAGGATGTCCGCAATGACATTTGCGATCTCGTAGAGGCTTGTCGCGTTCCCAGAACCGATGTTTATGATGCCAGTGGCATCAGAATCGCACAGCGCGGTGAATGCGCCCGCGATGTCGCAAACGTGCGAGAAGTCCAGTATCGGGTTATCTGGATTGATCGCTGGCATATCACCTCGGAGAAACGATTGGATGACCTGAGGCACGAACCTGCGTGACGCTTCGTATGGACCGTAGAGATTGAATATCCGGCCCCAAACAAAAGAGAGGCCGACTGCTTTAGCGAAGTCTTCAGAGCGCAGGCGGGTTTCGTTCTTGGCTCGGCCATACACTGTGTCGCTAGAAACAGGGGAATCTTCTTTTAGATATTCTTGTCCCGTAGTCCAGTCGTATTCCATGCAAGTGCCGGCAAAGACCGCGCGCGAGCCGCCGTTCTTTTGGAATGTCTTGAGCAGATCCAGCGAAGCGTCAATCCAGCGTTCGTTTTCTGGTGAGGTTTTGTAGTCACCAGGAGAGACATACCATGCCAGGTGTAGGAGATGCGTCGGTTTGATATCCGAAAAGAGTCCCTCTACCGTGTCTTTTTCAAAAAGGTCGCACTTGTGCCAATGGATCCGGGAGTCGCTCTCGATAGGATTTCTCGTGTACAGAGCGTGCACTTCATAGCCGCTATCCAGAAGCGGCAAAAGCGCCTGGCGTCCGATGAATCCTGTCGCGCCTGTTACTACGACTCGCTTCATAAAAACAGCATACCTCGAAAGGTCTTTCGTTGCAGTACATCCGCGTCAGCGCCTTGTTCCTTGATGACACTTGAAGTACATTGCAGACAATATGCACTACCACAAGCGGACCACGTGCCGTATCTGCGGGGAGAAAGATCTGAAACATGTCCTCGACCTCGGGAAGACACCGCTCGCCAACGCCTTCCTCTCCAAAGAAGCCGCGAAAAAGAAAGACGCCACCTATCCGCTGCAACTCGTCTTTTGTCCGAACTGTTCGCTCGTACAGCTGGCACATGTCGTAGACCCGTCGGTGCTGTTCAAGGGCTATCACTACCTTACTTCCGGCTCGCCGGTTCTCGTGGAGCATTTTCAGAGTGAGGCGGTTGACATCGCAGCCAGATACAAGCTCGGCAAGAAGGACCTTGCCGTCGAGATAGGGAGTAACGACGGCATCCTCCTGGCTGCTATCAAGGACCACGTGCGCGTCCTCGGCATAGATCCCGCCGAGACGGCAGCCGCAGAAGCAAAAAAACGCGGAGTAGATACGGTCATCGATTTCTTTGGAGAGCGCGTGGCTCGCAGCGTAGTAAAGAAGCATGGTCAGGCGAAAGTCATATTCGCGAACAACGTGATAGCGCACATCGACGATCTCGACGATGTACTGAAAGGCGTCCAGATTCTTCTGGCTGACGATGGAGGATTCGTCTTCGAAGCACACTGGGTATACAACCTCATCGGCGATGGCGGCTTCGACCAGATCTACCACGAGCACCTCTCGTATTATTCGCTACATGCGCTCTCGCATCTGGCAAAGCGTTTCGGTTTCGTAGTCGCTGACGTCGAGACCGTGCCGATACACGGAGAATCTCTCCGAGTATTTTTCCAAAAGAAAGGGAAGTCCTCTCTACGGGTCACCAAGCTTCTCGCCCGCGAGAAGAAAGCAGGGCTCGATACGATACGCGCTTACCGACGTTTTGCTCCAAAGGTAGAGAAAAACAAACGCGACCTCGTGAAGCTTCTCGACTCGCTGAAGAAAAAAGGATTCACCATCGCCGGCTACGGTGCCTCGGCCAAAGGCAACACTCTCTTGAACTATATGCACATTTCCAGGAAACATCTGGATTTCATCACGGACACGATCCCGCTCAAGCAATGGACCTTTACGCCGGGCGCTCACATCCCGGTCGTGCCGCCCGACATGCTTTTTACCAAAAGGCCGGACTATCTGCTGCTTCTGGCATGGAACTACGCTCCGAGTATCTTGCACCGGGAGCAGGCGCTTCGGGCCTTGGGCACCAAATTCATAATTCCGGTACCGAAAGTACAGGTTGTCTAGACTGTACGCTCCAGAAGCCGTGCTAGAATGGCGTCTCATGCGCACCTTTGAACAAGTGCTCCGCTGGATAGTGATTATCGGCGCCTACCTCCTTCCGTTCGTAGTCTTCTACGTCGCAGGGAACCTTTTCTTTCCGTTCATCACGGGCAAGAACTTCTACTTCCGCATCGTCGTCGAGATAATGGCAGCCGCATGGCTCTCACTCGCGCTCGTCTTGCCGCAGTATCGTCCGCGCAAGAACTGGATACTGGCCGCTTTTGCGGCCTTCGTGCTTGTGATGGCCGTCGCAGATGCGCAGGGGGCCAATCCTTTCAAGAGTTTCTGGAGCAATTTCGAGCGTATGGATGGCTGGGTGACATTGGCGCACCTTCTCGTATATCTCGTCGTTACGGTATGCGTCCTCAACACTGAAAACCTATGGAAAAGGCTTTTCCAGCTCTCTCTAGCCCTTTCAGTCGCTATCGGTTTCAAAGGTGTCGCGCAGCTTCTCGGCTGGAGCGCTGTAGGGCAGGGAGGCGCAACCGGGCTTGAAGCCCGCCTCGACGCGACATTCGGCAACGCCATCTATCTCGCTATATACAACCTATTCCACGTGTTCATCGCAGCCCTCTTATGGGCGCAAACCTGGCATGAGCGCCGACCAGGCAAGCGCATGTGGATCGGCGTCGTTTACGGCGTAGCCATCTTCTTCAACACATTCATCCTTCTTTTCACCGGTACTCGCGGCACTACTCTCGGCTTGATCGGGGGCGGTATCCTTGCGGGACTTATCTATATCTGGCGCGCTGAGAACGCCAAGCGCATCCGCATATACGTTTTCGGGGCGCTCGCAGTCCTTGCCGTTCTTGCAGGTACTCTCTATAGCGTGCGCGACACGCAAGCTGTCGCGAACATCGGCTTCCTCACCCGTCTTGCGCATATTTCGGTGAACGACCCTACTGTCGCATCGCGTTTTATGAATATCGGCATGGCATGGAAGGGCGTACAGGAAAGACCGGTGCTCGGATGGGGTCAGGAAGGTTACGCTATAGTCTTCGATAAATACTACGACCCTCGAATGTACAACAACGAGCCGTGGTTTGACCGCGTGCACGACAGCGTCTTTGACTGGTTTGTGGCCGGTGGGTTCCTTGGCATCATAAGCTACCTGGCCATATTCGGTACGTTGCTCTGGTACCTTTGGTTTTCAAAAGGATTCAAGCTCTACGAAAGCTCAATACTCATCGGCCTTTTTGCCGGCTACTTCTTCCACAACCTCTTCGTATTCGACAATGTTTCGAGCTACATCCTTTTCGCGACGATGCTCGGCTACGTGATATGGCGCGAGAGCGAGGCGCGAAAGTCCGAGCGCGCGATAGCGAAACAATTCATGCCGACACCTGCTATGGGCTTTTCTGCTGTAGGTGCATTCATCGTAGTCGGTGCTCTCGGCTGGTGGACCAACGTTCCAGCCTTACAGCAGAACCTTGCCCTCATCCAGGCTCTGATGGATGGCTCACAAGGTAACTACGAAAAAGCCCTGACTGATTTCCAGACTGCGGCAAGTATCGGCGCTCTCGGTACGCAAGAAGTCCGCGAACAGCTTGCACAGGCCGCCGCGCAGGTCACGGGCTCCAATCTGCCTGCCGATCTCAAGCAGAAATATCTGCAAACCGCGATCGCAGAAATGCAGAAACAAGAGCAGATATCGCCACTCGATGCGCGTTTTCCTCTTTTCCTCGGCCTCATATATCAGTCGGCTGGTGATGTCGCGGATGCGCAAAAAGCGTTTGACCAGGCGCACAAGCTCTCGCCGACGAAACAGACTATCCTCTATCAGATGGGGCAGAACGCTCTCTCTCGCGGAGATGCGCAGGCAGCTATCGATGATTTCAAACAGGCATACGAAGTGGACACGGATAATATCGAAGCGCGACTCTACTATGCGTCTCTGCTCATTCGTGCAAATCAGGATGCTCTTGCTGATCAGGTTCTTGCACCGGTGATCCCGACAGGTCAGGCAGCGGATGACAAGATCGATTCCGCATATGCCGCGCGCGGACAGTACGGGAAGATCGTGGATATATGGATTGCTCGCGTAAAAGTCCGGCCGGAAGACCCGAAAGGATATTTCACCCTCTCTGCCGCGTATTATGCCGCAGGAAACAAAGCCAAAGCGATACAGACCCTTCAGGATGTAGCTCAGAAGATACCGAGTGCTGCACAACAGGCGCAAGACTCCATAACACAGATTCAGAACGGCACCGTCGCTAAGCCGCAGTAGCTTGCGCCGGTTTCCCTCAGCGATATACTTGGAGCGTGAGTGCCAGTAATCGCTGGCTCATAAGAAAGTCCTGCATCGTACCCCGCTTCGCGGGGTACTGCAGTCTTTACTCGATACCCGAGCGCAGCTCGGGTCTTTTAGTGTAAAGACTGCAGTACGGCCTGAGCGGGAACCCATGAGATGGGCGAAGCCAACATTTCATGGGTCGCGAGGCGTGGTCACGAGCACTTAGTATTTTGGAGCCTGCTGAGCGGGCGAACAAAATACTTAGTGACTCGGACACTGCAGTATTTGCACATATCCCGAGCATGGCTCGGGTTTTTTGGTACTATGAGAGGTGGAAGGGCATAGCGCGGAGGGCGGCGGCACTCACATCGACTTTCACTTTGGAGCTCGCACCCGTCCTCCGCACTGCGTCTTTCACCCGAACTAAGTATTGGCTCAAATTCATATCGAAATCGAATGCCGTGCGAGCTCCAAAGTAGGAAAGGGGTCGGGAAAACACTTGTTTTCCCGTGTCGGAGATAATTAAGAACCGAGAGGTTCTTAAAGCGAAGCTCTTTGCGTGCTCGCACCCGTCCTCCGCATTGTGCCTTTCGAATCTTTGTAGTCTTCTTGCATCTCGTTTCAAAGAAAGACTAAATAAGATCAAATTTCCAGGAAATATTTTATATATTCTCAGGAAAATATATTCGAATGTGAAATGAGGTTATTTGAATCCATCTTTTCTTTCGAGATCGAAATAGCGAAGCATATGAAAAGATTTTTCTTCCTGAAGAGATATTTTTTATTTTATAAAAAGATAAAATTATTTCCTTTCGCAAAGTTATCCACATATTTTTTATTTTATTCACGCATTATTCGTATTGCAATGCAATAATTATAAATGTAAACGCATCGCCAAACTCTCTGGGAGCGCGAGGCGGGTCGAATTAGAACCAATACTCCAAATATGCATATGGCAAAAAAGAAAAAGAAGGCTGCAAAGAAAAAGAAGCGATTATAGTCGTTTCGTTTCCTCGACCCCGCGAAAGCGGGGTCGTTTTTTGTGATAAAAGATATGCATGATTAGCACTGAAGATTTTGAGTGATTGAAATATATGTCGGAGAGCTAGTGATCTGCGCAACAAACCTTTTCGTACTCGGAGCAGGACGTGCGGATCAGGTGTCTTAACGACCGGGTTCTACAGCGAAGACAGCTCGGTCATCCTTGCGGTTTCGGATAAAAATGCTCGGCTTGGCGCGAAATCAGGCTGACTTTATCGCAAAAAAACCCGATTTAGGGTAGGATATCTCCAATGGCATTCTGGAAGTCACTTTTAGGCGACGAAAATGCCGCGGCTTTAAGGCGCGCACAGCCCATAGTCGCTGCAGTAAACGCTCTCGAGCCGCAGTTTACGGCTCTTTCTGACGAGGCCTTGAAGGCAAAAACAAGCGAATTTAAAGAGCGCCTAGCCAAAGGTGAACCCCTGGACGACCTCGCTCCAGAGGCATTTGCAGCGGTACGAGAAGCCTCACGGCGCACGCTCGGTCAGCGGCATTTCGACGTACAGCTTATCGGTGGGATGATCCTCCACAACGGAGATATCGCGGAGATGCGCACCGGAGAAGGAAAGACTCTTGTGGCGACGCTCCCAGCGTACCTCAATGCACTCACCGGAAAGGGCGTACATGTGGTCACGGTAAACGACTACCTTTCGCGTCGCGACGCCGTATGGATGGGGCAGATCTATCACGCGCTTGGTCTCACGACGAGTGTCATAAACCACGAATCTTCTTATATATATGACCCTTCGCATGTGCCTCCTGTGGAGGAGCCCGAAGACGATAAGAAGCGCGACGAGACAGGGAGCTTTCACGTCGAGCATGAATACCTTCGTCCCGTTTCCCGCCATGACGCTTATGCGGCGGACATCACCTACGGTACCAACAACGAATATGGGTTCGATTATCTCCGAGACAACCTAGAATACGAATCAGATAAGCTTCGTCAACGGCTTCCACGCGATGGCGGGTATCATTTCGCGATAGTAGACGAGATAGACTCCATACTTATCGATGAGGCCCGCACTCCGCTCATCATCTCTGCACCCATGGCAGAAGCCGAGTCCCTCTATGCGAAATTTGCCGCGATAGCCGGTACGCTAAGGGCCGAAGAAGACTACGCCGTCGATGAAAAGAGGAAACAGATAGAACTCACCGACAGCGGAATAGAAAAAGCAGAGAAAGCGCTCGGCATAGACAATATATATACGGACGCCGGCATAAAATTCGTGCACCACCTGGAGACTGCGGTGCGAGCACAGTCCCTGTATCGCCGCGACAAAGAATACGTCGTGCGAGACGGGCAGATCGTCATCGTCGACGAATTCACCGGGAGACTCCAGCCGGGCAGGCGCTGGTCTGACGGCCTCCATCAGGCGATAGAGGCCAAGGAGAACGTACACGTACAGCAGGAGAGCCGCACGTTCGCATCTATCACGTTCCAGAATTATTTCCGTCTTTATGAAAAGCTTGCCGGCATGACCGGTACTGCGGTCACGAGTTCTGAAGAATTCTACAAGGTCTACGGACTCAACACCGTTGTCGTCCCTACCAACAGGGTAGCGCAGAGAAAGGACCACGAGGACCTTATATTTCAGACCGAAACAGGGAAGATGAAAGCGATAGCAAAGCGCGTCAAAGAGATGCATGAGAAAGGCCAGCCGGTACTCGTAGGCACCGCGTCCGTAGAAAGGAACGAGATACTCTCCGTGCATTTCCGACAGGAGGGCATACCGCACGAGATTCTCAACGCCAAGAACCACGAAAGAGAGGGTGAAATAATCGCTCAGGCCGGGAGGCGTGGCGCGGTCACCATCGCGACCAACATGGCCGGTCGCGGCGTCGACATCAAGCTCGGCGGAAACCCTGCACCGGAAAGCGCATACGAAGAAGTAAAACAAGTCGGCGGATTATTCGTGCTCGGTACCGAAAGGCACGAAGCTCGCCGCATCGACAACCAGCTGCGCGGACGCGCTGGACGCCAAGGCGACCCGGGTGAGACTCAATTCTTCGTTTCCCTGGAAGATTCGCTGATGCGCATCTTCGCGTCAGATACCATCAAGAAAGTGATGGGCACGTTCGGTATTCCTGAAGACGAACCGATATACAACAGCATGATCACGCGCTCTTTGGAAAAAGCGCAGACTCGTATCGAAGAGATGAATTTCGATGCGCGCAAACACGTCCTTTCCTACGACGATGTCCTGAACATCCAGCGCCAAAGCATCTATACCCGCCGACGTGCGATCCTCTCAGAAGGCGACGCAGCGCTTGATACCGAGCTCGCGCGACTCGCTCAGATCAACCCGGAATTCGCAGAACAGATCGAGTCGAAGAAAAAAGAGCTCGGCGAGGCATTTTATCTTATAGTGCGCCGCTTTCTCCTGCAGACCATAGATTTCCTCTGGGTTGAGCATCTTGAAGCGATGGAATATCTCCGCTCATCGGTGAATCTTCGCGCGTACGGTCAGCGTGATCCGCTTGTCGAGTACAAGAAAGAAGGCCTCAGACTCTTCCAGACTATGGAAGACACCTACGGTCAGCACGTAGTCCAGACCATACCTAACATCAGCACGACCGGCGCCCCGGCTTCCCGCCAAGAGCGTTCTGTGCAAACGGCCGCTAGAAGTATTACCGCTACCGGTCAGGTCGGGGAAAGGAAAGAATATGGCAGGAACGATAAAGTCACTATATCCAACGGTACCGAGACTCGGGAAATGAAGTACAAGAAGGCAGAGCCACTGCTTCAAAGCGGCGAGTGGCGCCTCGTGGAATAAACGCCATCAGTATTTCCTAAGGAGTCGAAGAAGTGGCGTCGGTAACGGCAGGAGTCGATGAGGAGTCGGCCGATGATGTCGTCGTGGATGACGTTGCAGTATCAGACGGCGCTGGTGCTGCAGGTGCGACGACGTTGACCGTACGCGACGCGCTTCCCATCAAGCCATCTTGATCGTACACGCGGTACTCGATGGTATGGCTTCCCGCCGCGGAAGTATCCAGAGATATCTGAGTCGTTGTCGCGCCGTCCAGAAGCGTCGAGATACCGAGATTCAGATCTCTTGTCGGCGCGGTGATCATCGCGCCGAGGTCGGCGTATACGGTGCCGACCGTTACGGTAGCAGGATTATTCCCGCTTATCGAAAGCTGTGGGGGAGTGGCAGTGGTTGCAGAAGGTTCCGTACTGGAGGGATGTTCGTCTTGTGTCGAGCTGGAAGGTGATGCATCTTGTGTTCCGGATGTTTGCGTGTTGCCGGCGCTTGCTGTCTGGCCTTGGAGGAAGGCCGCGAGCTCGTCGCCCGTTACACATACCGGGGTACCATCTGATTTCTTGACGCACAACTTGTTGAGGGTAGCGGTATCAGCGTTGATGTTGAGTGCAGAAAGAGTATGAGTAACTATCGTCGTGATGCCGTTGCCGGTATTACTTAGCCAGTCGTTTATATATGCGAAGAGCGCGTCGAGGAAACTGTTGCCGGAGTTATAGGTTTTTGTCGAAGTCGATAGTGTCGTGGTACCGAAGAGCGCTTTGCTCATGTTCTCTAGGCTCGTAGCGTGATCTATATGGATGAACGCCATTACGACACTCGATGAAGTGGCGGCCGCGTAGGATTCGAGCGCGATGGCTACAGAGGAATCGAGAAGATCTGCTCGCTTACCGATGCCTGGCGTACTTGAGAGTGCGATGCGATCGCCTACCTGGATCGGGCCGCCTTCGAGGCTCACCTTTATCGGTACGCGGCCCGCGAGCGCGACGGGGTAGCCTTCGGTGTTTGCTCCGAGGAGGTACCCAGGGTCGGTCGAGACGACGCCCAAGAGCGTGGTGCCGCTATTCACGTCAGCGCGGGCGATATAGCCGTTGGTCGAGGAAGCTGTCGCGACGATGTCGCCCGGCTGGAGCACGTCGTTGGACGGATACATTTCGGCAAGGTCCGAGTTGCCGGCCTGGCTCGAGACCGAGCTGATGCGCCCCGACGTCGAGGCCGTACACCAGCCATCGTTGTCGACACAGAGGCCGCCGTTCACTATCGCCATGCCCGCCTGTTTCTTGCCGTTGCCGACGATGATGTAGTTCTGGAGCGCGGATGGAAGCCCCTGACCCGAGCCAGCGGTGAGACCGGTGGTGGTGGATGTAAAGAAGCCGATGGTAGAAGTCGCTCCGGTCGATGAGAGGCCGACATTGAATATCGCGTTGCTGCCGCTTGCCGTAGAAGATGCGATGGAGAAGGCACTCGTAGACGCCGACGGCGTGAACTGCGCTCTGCCGCCGTTGTTCATCATAAAGTAGTTCTGCGTTGAAGAACCGATGGAAAAGAGTGGACCTGGACCGACGCCATTTGAAGCATCGATGGAGAGGAGCGCCCACGGAGTGGAAGTACCGATGCCGACGGTGCCGTTGCCGTTGACGTTCCTGACGACGAGCGCCGGAGAGCTCGAGCCTTGGTTAGAGACTGCGAAGGCATATGGATACAGGGTAGCCATCTCAACGGAGAATCGCGCATATGGCGACGTTGTACCGACGCCGACGCTACCGCCGTTACTGACGACGAACTGTGTAGCTGAGCTGGAGCCCACGACGAACTGGGGGATGGTGCTCGGAGCGGATGCATTCACCGAGAAGAGGCCCCATGGCGTGGTCGAGCCGACACCGATGAAGCCGGTATTACGGATCGCAAAGAGAGAACTCGTGGCGCCCTGTGTAGAAGATGCGATATTGAACGCAAATGGCGTTATGTCACCGTTGTTGAGTGAGATGGCGAATTTGCCCCAAGGGGTAGAGGTGCCCACGCCGGCGTTGCCAGATGCGGTGACGTTGAAAAGAACGCTCGTAGATGTGGATTGTACCTGGAATATGTCGGCAGTCTGACCTGTCGCGCCGCGTGCGATGATAACGGGCTTAGCCGCAGTGTTGGTCGTTCCTGAGTCGACGAGAAGTATCGCGCTTCCTGCCATGCCGCCGCTCGCAGGATTGCCCACGACTTCGAGCCCATGATACGAGAAGAATTGCGCGATTCCGCCGAAGGTATTGCGGATCTCGTTGCTCGAGTCGCCGCCGTACTGGAAGTGAACAGTCTGCCCAGTGCTTAATCCTTGGATGCCCCAGGTAGTGTTGCCCTGCGATTGTACGAACAGGTTGCCGTTGAACGTTGCCGAGTTATCGACGCCGCTGAGCGTAAGCGCGGAAAATGTCGAGGTTGCAGATGCAGAGGAGGTCGCGATGTAGAGGTTGCCGCTAAGCGAGCGCATCGTCCATAGCGGATTACCAAGGTTGTCACTCAATGCAAGCTGCGGAGCGGTCGAAGAGCCGAGCGTCAGGATGCCGAGCTGCGACGTCGTAGTCCCGAAGGATGCCCAGCCACCCAGGTTATTGAAAGCAGAAAACGCGATCGCTCCGAATGACGAGCCGTTACGGTATTGGAATTCAGTGCCTGACCCGGCTGGCGTGCCGCTTCCGCCGCCGACGCAGACGCCGTTTATGGCGAAACAGCCGCCGGAGAGATTGATGCCATTGCTCGCGGTAGATGAGGAGACCAAGCCGGTGAGGTTGAGATAGGTTGCTTGGATACCTAATGCGAATGTCGATGTCGCCGATGCGGAAAGCGTCGTGGTCGCGGTACCGATGCCAACATACAGGACGGAAGAAGTAAGTGCTGTCGAGGATGCGTAAGGAATAGTGAGTGCGGATGAAGCAGGCGCGGAAAAGGTCACATTGCCGTTCGCAAATGCGAGGCCTCCGGAGAATGTGGTGGTGGAAGTCCATGTCGGGATGCCACTGACGAGCGCAAGTACCGTACCGCTCGTCGAGGATGCTATACGTGCGAGCGAAGTAGGGGTGTTTGCGTAGAGGATGTCACCAGCAGTGTAGGAAGACTGCCCGGTGCCGCCATTTGCGGCAGTGAGAGCGTTCGCCAGAGTTAGTGAGCCGTTCGATGCGAAAGAAGAAGTTGCAGTTGCGCCGAATGCTGCAGTGAGAGCAGTGTCGCGATTGCTGAAGAGGACAGTAGAAGTGGCATTCACGAGCGTGGTGTTTCCGGTCACGGTAATGCCGGGCGTCGTGATGACGCCGTTACCCGCAATGGTGGTGGAAGCAGTCGCACCAAATGCTGCCTGTACTGCGGTAAGGACGTTTGCAAAAAGCGTCGTACCCGTAGCGTTCGTAAACGTGAAGCCGCCGCTGAACGAGAGGAGAGTCGATGTTGCGTTGTTCAAGAAAGGATATGCAAATGTGGTGGCTGTAGTCAGGTAGTCGGCTCCCGGCACCGCAGCCCCGACAGAGCCGTTCGAGTTCACTTTCAAGAGCGTGTTGGCGAGGTTAGTGATAGCAAATGACGTCGTAGTTGCATTGGTGAGGGAAGAGTTGCCCGAGATGGTCGCATTGGTCGTGAAGAGATTACCTGCGGTCAATGCGGTAGAACTTGCGTATGGGAACTGCGATGCGGCAACGGTCGAAGAAGAGAAGAAAACGCCCTGGGTCCAGAGGCTCGAGGTAGTGGCAGCAGTTGTGGTGCCGAAATTCGAGAGCGTCTGGAACGGCCAGGCGAAGATCGTCGCCGATGTAAGGTAGTCGGTACCCGGTGTCGCGAGCAGTATGGAGCCATTTGTGTTCACTTTGAGGAGTCCGTTGGCGAGGCTCGTGATAGCGAACGTAGTAGATGTTCCGTTACCGAGTGTGACGTTCCCGGTCACACTAAGCGTACCGCCGAGCAAGGTGTTGCCCGATACGTTGAACGCTCCGGTTATCGTCGAAGATCCCGTAACCGCGAGCGCCGTCGTAGTCGCTCCCGCTGCCGTCAGTCCACCATTGAAAGCAAGCTGTGTCGTCGTCGCATTGCCCGGGAAGAGGTATGCGAAGCCGCCGGTCGCGCAGGACTGGGTGGTGACCGCGCCAGTTGCGTCGATAGTGAGACACTGTCCGGCCTGACTGTTGAGCGAAGAGATAGTGAGCTTGGTGGTTGAAGCGTTTGTCGCTGTGAGCGCCGTCGTGGAAGCGCTGTTGAAGGTCTGTAGACCAGTGAACGTATTAGCAGCGTACGTCTTCGGAATCGTCGTGGATGAGTCGGTGAAGTAGATCGCGGATGTCGTCGAGAACGCTGCCCCCTGATTCTGCGTGAGGAAGTAACTCGCGGACGTCGTGGAGAAGAAGTTTCGCTGCGAGGCGAAGTAGTCGTTAGACGTCGTCGAGAAGAAGCTCACCCCGCTTGCCCAGAACGATGCAGAGGTCGTACTGAAGAAGTTTCTCTGCG